>JACCDP010477626.1_pt1 | contig 46564 bp, 34 predicted proteins | sample 7445841 | NCBI WGS metagenome assembly JACCDP01 (sample SAMN15323441, study PRJNA562643) | freshwater metagenome | isolation source: river surface water | place: USA:Blue River Watershed | collected 2017-08-17
CAACAACGGCGGTGGGAGTAACAACGGCGGTGGGAGTAACAACGGCGGCGAGCATGTGCGACCGACACGTACTGATGTAGAAGACGATAATGATGGTGATGATTTCATCGGGAAAGATTCAACACCTGAACATACCGCAGAACCCACACGTATTCTGGATGTAGATACGACACCGACACAATTTCCTACAAAATAGTATAAATAACATGTACAATTAGAGTGTTTCATTTGATACCGGAGAAAGATGGAGGTGCCCGATGAAAGGACGTCGCCTGACGTGTTCATCTGTGCTTGTGGTAGTGGCAATCCTCTTGGTTATTGTGCTATTCACTGATAACAGCGATACAGAAACTAGCAGTTCTGAAACCAGTAGTGCTGACACAGTTGTACTTGACTCAACTGTTGATGAATCAAGTGTGAGCGATGGAACAGAGTCGAATGCTGCTGAAGAATCGCAACCTGCAGAGCAAGTACAGCCATCTCGTGGTCAAATTATTGCTGATAGTGGCTTTGATATCAACCGAGATGGTTTTTCATTTGAGAATTACGGCAATGAATCGGGCGTAGTAAACCTGCGTGCAAATGATATGCGCCGCCTCTTTGGTGATGAAGTCTGCTCGCGTATCAACAACGAGAAGTGTGTACTTACACCGCCTGCACGTGCCTGGATGAAAGAAATCAATAATGCTATGGATGGTGGGCATTGTGAAGGAATGGCAGTGCTCAGTCTTCACCTCTATCATCAGCTCGATGATCCAAATAGATTTGGTGCGGGTGAAACGGCTGATTTACCATTTGAAAACAATGATACCCTCCAAAGCGAAATAGCATATTGGTGGGCTACACAATCGACAACGCCCACTTACGATAACATGATTCATGGTAAACCAAGTGATATCGTCAAATTGCTCGAGGCCTCACTAAGTCAAGGTCAGGGTGTTGCTCCAAACACGATGTATACCATCGGTATTTACATGTCAGATGGTACAGGAGGGCATGCAGTTACTCCTGTTTCGTTGGTCCACACAGACGAGAACGAGATTGGAATCAATATATATGATAACAATTATCCGGGTGAACTCCGCACCATATATGTCAACACGCAAGAAGAAACATGGTGGTACGAGGGTTCCCCCAATCCTGAAATTGAATCTGACCGCTATGAAGGGGATGCATCAACCGAAACGTTGGAATTGACACCTTCTGAGCCACGTACTACTATGCAAGACTGTGTGTTTTGTGGTGGCAAGACTAGTAGGAGTTCCAAAGGGTATCACACGTATATTCTAGATATGAATGAGACAATCCCGGGTGCGACTGCTGCTGCGAATACGACTGGGCAATCGTTGTTTGTTACGCCAGATGGTAAACGGGTTGGCTATGTAGATGGCAAAATCATCAATGAAATTGATGGTGCATCTGTGACTGTCATCAAAAGTGCCCCGAGTGTGTGGGATAATCGCGGTATGCCGTTGATTCGTATTCCCGATTCAATTAGTGTTACGTTGCAACTGCAAAACGATGATTCCTTCACCTACGATATTGTGGCATTTGGTAATGACAATGTGCTCAAAGTAGAAGGGCTGGCGGTCTCTCAAACTGAGTCGAGTCGATTAACGTTTGGATCAGGCTTAAACAGTTTGAAACTGATGTCAGCAGTGAAATCTACCCCGTCGATTTATTTTGGTGAAGTAGGGGCAAACAAGCGCGATACTGCTACGCAATTCAGCAATATAGATATTGCGGATGACGGCGAGCTGTCGTTGCTTTTTGATGACCAAGATGAAGAATTCACCATCGATGGTGACATTATTGGTGACTACGACCTCGATGTGGTGGTGTCAGACGAAGAAGGTGATGTGGCGTTCTCGTACGATGATCTGAACTACGAAGAAAAAAGTTCTATTGCATTTGCAATTAGTCAAATCGTCAAAGAAGGGGATGATCTCACCTTTCAAGTTGATACCGATGGCGACGGCGCTTTCGAAGAGTCATACAGCAAAGAAGACGATGACTTGCAGATTGATGCTTCTGATTTCGAATATGACGAACTACAGTACGAGTACGAAGAAGACGAACTAGACATTTAGTGCGGTCCAAGGTTAGTTCTCGTCACCGAGTTTGACTGCATCTGCGATCTGTAAACTACGGCTATTGCGGAATACGGTGCCTAACGCCACGAGCACGGCAACGGCGTAGATTGCAAGCATTCCTGCAATCGTACTCCATGCAGTAATTGGCATGTTTGTGGGGATGTCGCGATGTGGTGCAACTCCCGCATGCAGCGAAGGGAGTATGCGCTCTGCGCATACCAGTGCTGCGATCAACCCACACATCATGCCGCTCATTGTGATGATGCTTTGTTCGAGCACAATCACGCGGCGTGCTGTGTGTGCAGGCATGCCCATGGCCTGAAGCATCCCGAGTTCAATGTTGCGTTGCCGCATACTTGCTAACGCGCTGACCAAGATTGCCATAATCGTCAACCCTGCAGCAGCCACAAAACCGATACTCAGCATGCCAAACAGCGCTTGCCGCTCCGGCCGTGTGAACTCGTTGGTACGAGCATCATTAAAGTCAATCGTATCAAGTATCGGGATTGCGGCTGCGCGTGCTGCACTAACTACCTCGTCGAGTGGTACACGTGTATCACGATGAATCCATACATCTGTGGGTGGCAAAAAGCCGATTTCGTCGGAGACATAACTTAGATTCATGATGAGGTATGGCCGATCCACACTATATTGGCCAGGCCAGCCTTCTACTAGTCCTACGATGCGCATGCGTACATCGACCGGTATATCATCGACGATGAGTGTGACGGCCACTTTATCACCGATGTTGCTAGTGCCGGCAATCGATTTATCGATGATGACACCATCACGATATGTGGCAAGCTGGTTCATCAGCAATCCCATCGAGTTCCCTGGACCAAGCCACGCATCTTGGAAATGAGGGATGACTGCCGCAAATCGACTTCTATCTACTGCAATCACGTTGGTGTCAATTGGAGTATTCCCAATGCTAATGCGCCCATCATATTGGCCAACGGGTGCGTACGCAATAATCCCAGGTAGCTGTGCATGTGCGCCCAATGGTGTCAATAGAAAACGATCTCCATCCGACGTATTAGCATTGGGACGTCGTCGCAGGGCACTTTCGATGAGTTGTGTATCAGCGCCAATCCGGTAACTGAGCCCATTTTGGCTTGCAGTATCAATGGTCGCCGCCATCGACGCAACATACCCGCCGACGCCGAGTGTGATGGTCAACAAAAGGACGGTATTCTGCAATCGGTCTGGGCGGCGTGCCAGTGTTTGTAGCGCTAAAATCGTTGCGAGTGCATCACTGCGACGTGCAATACGCTCACTGAGCACCAGCACGAGCGGAATGATGCGGTTAACTGCCAGCCCAATTGCAATTGTGCTTAGCACGGGTAAAATCAGCGTGTTAAGATTGGAAAACACGTCACTCGCAGGGTCGTACTGTGTGTAGAGTTGGTAATAGCCATAAACGACTGCAATCAAGACGATTACTTCAATCATGATGCGTACAAACATGCGTACGCGATCGATGCGGCGACTGCGCGCGTTGTTTGATAAAGTGCGCTGGAATGTACTTATCACAGGACGAATGCCAAGGAAGACAATCACTACGGCAATGAGTGCAGCCCCTACGAATGATTGTGTCGGTAACCAACTCCATGCGACATCGAGTGAGGTGAGTTTCAAGAATGAGTCCGTGCGTAGCATGATTTGTGTTGACACAATACTCAACGGAATGGCGAAGAGCATTGCAATAACGATGTAACACATCCATTCCACGGCGCTCACCATCAAAAACCACGTCAGCGATACGCCCCGACTACGGAGTAGGATGTACTCATCTTGGCGGCGTTGGTAGGTGATATTCGCGAGTTGCATCACAAAAAACAGTGCCAATAGTGCAATTGGTGCCGCTACTGCGCTTGTGCGGAGTGTGAGTGTGCGTATTGTGACCTGTGTATTGGTGAATCGTTCTAGGGGGCTGCGGTCGAGCTTGGCAGGGACTTTTGCTAATTCTTGCGAAAAAGTGCGAATGCGTTGCTCGATGATCCATACATCACTTGGTGCAAGCTTGAATGGTGCTGGTTGGATATACCACGCTGCCTGCGCCGCACTATCAGGAAACGTACGACTCACGACTTCAGCGAGGGTTTGCGGATCAACCAACAAGAGTGATTCGAGCGCATCAGGATCATACAGCCATTCTTGACTCTCTCGTTGGAGTGGTGTCCAAATACCCACAATACTACCGGAGAGCGTACGTTGACCATCACTACTGCTGACCACGAGGACGTCGTCGATGTTTAACCCGTATCGATTTGCCAGCCGTTGTGAAACTGCGATTTCGGTACGGTCGCTGGTTGCAGTTGGTGCACGACCGCTCACATATTTCATGTATTCATCAATGCCCACAAGCGTGCCGATGGCCGCATTATCCATGGGTATGCCATCGTCGTTGCCTGCAACAAGCATGACTTTGAGTGGGGTAGTACGAATATGCCGTGTGATGCGGGCAATAGGGAATTGTAAATAGCTGGCTGCGTTTTGACTGACGAGTGCATCTGCACTCAAAATGGTACGCCAGGCTACCGCTTTGTTGGCACGCACATAGCGGTACAGGAGTGCGAGCGCTGGGCGCTGTGTGGTGCGACTTTGGGCAGCAAGCTCTTGATTTAAAATGCGGATACCAACGGCATCTGCATAGCTGGGTACCGTTAATCCGAGCATCAGCGGTAAAACTAGTGCCACGAGTAGTGCAACCGTTGGCGCTGGATTCGTGCGTGTGCGTCGCCAGACTGCGGTCAGAATAAGACCTGCTGCATGCCAATGTGACCGCATGGTCATGGTCCTACCACTACATCGTCGAGTTGCAATCCTTTGATGATTTCCACACGTTCATCGCTTTCAATGCCCAGCACCACCGTGACGCGTCGCTCTTGCTCACCTTCACGGAGTACCACAAAACGGCGTTCACCAAATGAACGGATTGCCTCTGGTGGCAGCCACAGCACGTTGTTGCGTTGCTCAAGTACGATGCGCACGCGCCCGATGGTTTCACCTGCCTCCAGAGTAAACCCTTGTGTATCACTCACACTAATCCGTGTTGACGGATCAGGGTCATCCATGTTGCCGCCATTCTTGCCGTACGGAGCTGGCAGGCGTCGGATGATTCCTGTAAGGACAATGTCTGGACGCGTGACTAGACGGATCTCAACTGCCTGTCCTTCACTCAAAAGTTGCATGGTCTCGTCGGTGAGTGATGCGGTGAATTCCACATTATCAGGTTTAGCGATTTCGATGGCTTGTGAGTAGGCAACCACCGTGTTCCCGGGCACGATGGCCACAACTGACACGACGCCATCGAATTTGGCTACAATTTGGCCGGCAGCCACACTTGCGAGTGCTTTGTCGTAGGCTCGCTGCGCACTATCCACGGTGCGTTTTTCGCTGGTTAGCGTGTTATTCATGGCTTCGTCGAGGTCGGCTTCAGCTGATTCAAGCGTAGCCCTGGCACTGCGTATTTCACTATTATCTTGCCCTGCGAGCAGCTTGTCACGTTCTTTTAATGCGGCCTGATATGTTTTGGCTGCAGCATCCACATCTGTTTGACGCGTTTCTTTGGCACGCTGCACATTGCGCAGGGCCGTTTGTACGCCTTTTTCTGCAGTGCGCAGGTCATTTTGTGCCGAAGTGAATGCCTTTTCGTAGCCACGACGTCCCTCTGCATCCAGTACATTTGCCACATATTTGTTGTTGACGAGAATGAAGGGTTCTTTGGGGTCAGTGCCATAGCGATTAACCCAATCGAGGTCCCAGTAGGCTTTGCTGTAGGCAAACTGTGCATCAATAAGTGCGTTATTTGCCGTTGTAATAGCATATTCCGCATCATCGACACTGATATCACTATCTTCATTGGTGATACGGACTTTGCGTTGGGCTTCGTCGAGCGCTAGCTGTGCTGCCGCCAGTGCATCTTTGTCGCCACCTGGGAGCAACGCATTCAGTGCCTCGCGCGCATTTTCAACGACTTTGCGACGTGTTTCGATTTGCTTCGCGTTTATTTTTTGGGCGGCCACATAATCGGCTTTTGCCGCATCGAGCGTATCACTCGCTTTGCGCAACTCTTCATTGGCTTCTGCCTGTTGCAGTGTTGCCAACACTTGACCTTGTTTGACGGTGTCTCCACTGGTGACATCGACACTTGCGACGATGCCTTCACGGCCAAACCCGAGTGTTACCGATTCAACCGGTACCACACGTGCGGTTTCTTCGACGACGCGTTCAACGGTGCCTTGGGCTACGCGATACGTGAGCGTGGCGAAATCAGGATCTTCGGGGATAGGTGTAGGCGTGGCTTGGATGTCTGCTTGCGGCGTGCCACACGCGGTTATCACCCAGGCCACCACAAGCATGATGACACAGATGTGTTGTTGGTACGGCTTAATTATCATTGTCACGGTGCTCCCTCATCAGACATGTATCCATCATATGTGGGGTCTGCTTTTTTGGCACATGATGCATACGTAGGACTGCCTTTGCGGTTGTCAATGGTAGCGACACATGCCAGGAAGCTGTTGGTTTTTGTTTGTGCTGCTTGTAATTCTTTCTGGACGTCAGCACTTTTGTAGATGATGTTGTCCAATGCCTGGTATATCCAGTAGTTGTCGATTACATATAGGCTCGAGATATCGGCAGTCACCGTTAAGGGTTGATCGAGGAGCTCACTCAACGCATCACGCAAAGGGAGCGCATAGGCATTCTGCTCTTCAAAGAGTGGATCATAACTCAGTGTTTTGCGAGCTGGGATATTACCATAGGTATTGACGGCTGTTTGCCGACTAAGGAAATTGATGAACTTCATGCATGCTGGTGCATCTGTCGCTGTGGCAGAAATGTGATATCCAGTCACATTAACGTCTCCAGATACTAGCCCTGAGGTGCCCAACGGTGGTGGTGCCATCAGCGTGGTAAACGACGGTTGCCCAGTGGCTGGATCCATTTGTTGCTCTGGTTTAGCATACGTATTGCCGTAGTCAAACCACATCCCGATTTTTCCTTGTGATTGCAACTCCCAGCTTGATTCGTAGCTTGATGTTCCCCCGCGCTTGTAATCGAATATGGGCATCGGCATGACTTTGTGCGTGGTAGCAAGTTCAGTCCACCATTTTACCGCGTTGACAACCTGTGGATCTGCAAAATTCGCACGAATTTCTTTGCCAGTACCGGAGACCATATTGCCCCCAAAGCGGTTGCTCCAAAAGATGAGATCACCGATATAATTGCCCATGCTTGAATACCCAAAGACGCCATCACTCGTCATTGCTTTTGCGGCACGCAGAAAATCGTCGGTGCTCCAATTGGATCGTGGTGTCTCGAGCCCAAGTTTCGTGAACAGTGCGTCTTGATACACCAAGCCCCGCGCCGTATATGAATGGGGGAATCCAACCAACCGGCCATCGCCGCGATACATATCCAGCAACGCCAACGGTACATCGCTCATATCAACGGTCGAATCATTGTCGATGAGCGGTTGCAGGTCGGCCAGGGCGGCTCGATCTGCATCGCTGATTGGAATACCTTGATTCCACCAAAAACAATCGCTCCGCGCTGCCGCAGTGACAAACGTTTGTGTGGTCGTCAGACTATCTGTGGAGATCAATTTGACAAAGATGCTATCATCTTCGTTTTTGAATGTACGCACATACCGACGCATATCTGACAGTGATGCCCCGTATGCTGCAAACGTAATCGTCGTTTGGTCAGCGGTTGCCACATCTGGCTCGGGTGTTACGACAACCACCGGTCGGAGGTCGGGTGTCAGACTCGGCGTCTGTTGCGCTTGTTTCTGATTATCTTTGATATTTTTGACGGCCGCACTCAAGACATCACTCGCACTTTTGGGCGGTGATTCGAGAAAGCCGTAGACCGCCGACGAAATCGTAAAATAGACCATATAATCATTGGATTTGTACAGCGTAAGTGGTTGCATGTGTGAAAGCGTGTACACATACGCCTCTGCACGCGCCTGATTCACGGTATCACCCGGTGCCATTTGTGCCTGGAGCGATTTACGTGCTCCCATGTATCCTGCATATCCTACTGAGGCACTTGGATTGAGATTTTGGCGCGATAACCACTCCATCAAGGTCCACGCTTCGTTTGGATGTACAGTCCCGCCGCTCATGATGAGCCCCTCAGTATAAAAATTGAAGTTTTCGTGGGGACCATTCGGCAACGATGTAAAACCAATTTCAAATGGTAAATCAGGGACTCCCCCATCCTCACTGTAGAGCGCACTTTCCACCCAAATTGCGATTTTGCCCGTTTTGATTAATTCGGTGGGGTCAGGGGTCCCAATTTGTGCAGATTGGCGGGCACCGTAGGTGGTAAACCCTGGTGTGGCATAAATCACACCACGTTTCGTCAGGTCTGCATATTTTTGCAGGGCATTCAGTACTTTTGTGTCGCCGATTTTGAGATCATTTGGCCCCATACTCAGTATGTCGACACCTGCTTCCTCAAAGAGCATCAATAGTGCCATCGAGCCACTGCTGTTGTCGTACCAGCCGTAGCGTTCGATTTGTCCGTTATTGACTTTTGTGAGTTTTTCGGCGATTGCAAACAAATCGCTACTTTTCCACCCAAAAGTGGGCGGGGGAACTTGCGCATCGTTCATGGCATCGCGGTTATATGCAATGGACTGCAGTGAAACAGTCCGTGGAAGCACATACTGTGCACCATTTACTTCGTGACGTTCAAGCACACTTGGGTAGAAGTCTGTGCGGTCAAATGATGTGTCACCGTCTAAGTACGGTTTGATATCACGGAGCAATGGGGTGCCGTAGGCATCCGGGGTAACCCACGACGCTGGTGCCACATCAGCGACGCTTACCACACGTCGCAGTGATGCAGTCATTGACTCAACGGGGTAATTTCCTGATGCATCAGGAGTTGATTGGAGTACATCATCGAGGGAAGTCAACACCACATTGATTGATGGATGCTCTTCATGAAAGCGTGCGATGATTGGCTCGAAATTGGTGCGCTCATAATCAAAGACTCCGTAGGTAATCGTGACCCCATCGGTGGTGGGGGTCCCATCAGTGATGGCGGGCGTGGATTCAACTGGGATGGTAGGGAGTGCGGTGCTCGGATTGCCACATGCGCCCATCAACATGCTCACAATTAAGATGAATGTACCTACACGAAATCGCATAATCTACTCATTTCTGCCGTGTCAAAATATGACAAAAATTATATTGTGTTGCTCGTATTATAGCACTCACATACCGAGTTTACGATGATAAAAGACACTAAAAAGTTCATTTGCATGTTCGAAAGATTTAATTTTTCTATGGTATACTGTGCAAAATAAGTCTACGCAATGGAGCATACCCCATGCCCCAGTCTCACGACCGCGGTGGGCGGGATCGCCTATCAGCGGTAATTCATTTTTTAGGAGATTTACTCGGTGATGTTATTCAAACACAAGCCGGGCAGGATGCCTTTGCCAGTGAAGAGTTAGTACGTCGACTCAGCAAAGAGCTACGTGCGCATCCTTCTACGCAACGTGTCCGTGAGCTGCAACACCATATTGCTACCCGTGACATTGCTGGGCTCAATACTCTCATCAAGTCGTTTAGTACGTACTTTGCCCTTGTCAATCTTTCAGAGCAACTTCAGCGCATTTGGGTTCTTTCAGAGCGTGAGCGCCAGATGCGTCGTGCACATCACACTCGCAGCGAATCGGTCGCCGAAGCCATCCATGCCATTGCTGAGCAAGGTGTATCAGCGCAGGCTGTCGCAGACTGGATGGCACACGCCTGTATCCGGCCCGTCTTTACAGCACACCCTACCGAAGCGCGTCGGCGCACGTTGCTCGACAAACTGCGCCGATTGGCTGCGTTGCTCGATCCGGTTGGACATGATTTGTCGCTGATGGATGATCCAATTCTCGTCTCACAAGCCCGCGAAGAAATCGTCGGTTTGTGGCAAAGCGATGATGTCAGAGTGGTACGTCCTTCGGTCATCGATGAGGTCAAAAATGGCCTCTATTATTTTGAACAAAGCATTGTGCGTCTCATCCCTGCACTCTATCGCGATCTCGAACATGCGCTACGTACTGCGTATCCCGATTATCAATGGCGTGTGCCACCGTTGTTGCGTTTTGGTTCGTGGATGGGTGGCGACCGTGATGGCAATCCGTTTGTACGTCCAGAAACAACGGTTGAGGCCGCCCGATTAATGCGATGTGCTGCTATTGAATTCTATATCCGTGAATTCGACCAGTTCAGCCGGCGCATCAGCCAATCTGAACGCCAAGTCGGTGTCACTGCAGAACTCCATGCCTCGTTAGCACATGATGCGACACTTTTTCCTGTACTGGCGAGTGAGCTTGCACAACGCTACCCACACGAGCCCTATCGGCGCAAATGTTGGCTGATTGCCGAGCGACTCCGTGCCACATTGCAGGCCACTCAATCCCATGATGTGCAGTGGTCTGTGGCAAACCAGCCCGCACATCCGGCTGTCTATGCGGATGCACAGGCACTCCTCGATGATATGCGCGTCATGTATGATTCGTTGATTGCCAATGCAGGTGCGGCAGTCGCACATGGTGCGCTCCATGATTTGATGCGTCAAGTCGAAGTATTTGGGCTTAGTTTTGCAACGCTGGATATCCGCCAACACAGCGAACGTCATAGTGTTGCGATAGCTGAAATCTTGGCACATGCTGGTGTGGCTGACGATTATCTTGCTTGTGACGAAGCAACGCGGACCGCAATTCTGCGGCACGAATTGACCGCAAAGCGCCCGTTAATCCCCACGCGATTACCCTACAGTGATGCGACCAACGAAATTGTAACCACGTTTCGCATGATTGCAGCAATCAACGAGTCACTTGCTCCAGGCACCATCCAAACCGTGATTGTGAGTATGACACGCGGACCCTCAGATGTACTTTCGGTGCTGTTACTTGCCCGCGAAGCCGGTGTGACTGCCCTCGCCGATGGTGGTATTGATATTGTGCCGCTCTTTGAGACGGGGAACGACCTGGCACATTGTGATGAAATTATTGCTGCATGTTGGGCTGTACCTGAATATCGTGCACATCTTGTGCGGCGTCACAACTTGCAAGAAATCATGATCGGCTATTCGGATAGCAACAAAGATGTTGGTTTTGTGGCAGCGAATTGGGCGCTCTATGAGGCACAGCGCAGACTGCGCGATTGTGGTGCAGTACACGCCATCACGATTCGGCTCTTTCATGGCCGTGGTGGTTCGATTGGCCGTGGTGGTGGTCCTGCCAATGAAGCAATTCTGGCACAACCGCCAGGTAGCGTGGGTGGTCAGATTAAAATTACGGAGCAAGGTGAAGTCATTGCTGATCGTTACAGCCTGAATGTCATTGCCAAGCGGCATCTCGAACAGGTGTTGAACGCGGTCTTGAAAGCAGGTTTTACCAAAGTAAATGATGCCAATGCTGAATGGATACATATACTTGAGCAGTTGGCCATCACGTCGCAACAGAGTTATCGAGGTCTCGTCTACGAGAATCCGCAGTTTGTCCGCTTCTTCCGTGAAGCCACGCCGATTGCTGAAATCAGTCGTCTCAAAATCGGTAGCCGTCCTGCATCACGCAAAAATAGCGACCGTATCGAAGATTTACGGGCAATTCCGTGGGTCTTTAGTTGGATGCAATCACGCTTCACTTTACCAGGTTGGTATGGGCTAGGTACCGCCGTACAGCAATTTGTAGCTACATATGCACATGGTGCTCCTGCTGCAGAAGCAGTCCTGCAGGAAATGTACCGTGATTGGCCGTTTTTTCGCAGTATGATAGATAATGCGCAGATGATTTTGTGCAAGGCAGACATGTATATCGCGCACCGCTATACGGAGCTTGTGCGTGATCAAGCACTTGCCACGCGCATGATGCAGGATATCGAACACGAGTACCAGTTGAGTGTGTCAGCGGTATGCGTTATCACGCAGAGCGAGAAACTCCTCGCTGGTAATCCTGTGTTACAACGCTCCATCGCATTGCGTAACCCCTATGTTGACCCCATCTCGTATGTGCAGGTCGAATTGTTGTCTCGTTTGCGTGCACAGCCAGATGGAATCGGACACGAAGCACTCGAAGATGCAATATTGCTGAGTATTAGCGGGATTGCAGCGGGCCTCAAGAATACCGGCTAGGATGCCGGGCTCGCCTCTAGTGAAATGCAACGAATGAGGAATGTATGACATTGCCACTTGCCGGGTTGCGTGTACTTGATTTCTCGCGGGCACTGACTGGCCCATACTGTACGCAGATGCTTGGTGATATGGGTGCTGATATCATCAAAATTGAACAACCTGATGTGGGTGATAACTCGCGAGCATGGGGTCCGCCATTCGAAGGCGGTGAAAGTAGCTACTACCTGAGCGTTAATCGCAATAAACGTAGTATTGCGCTCAACATCCGCCACCCCGAGAGTCGTGAAGTGCTCACGCGGTTGGTGGGGTGGAGCAACGTGGTCATCGAAAACTTCATCCCGGGTACACTTGACCGTGCTGGATTTGGCTACGCTGATTGCCAAAAAATTAGCCCCAACATCATTTACTGCTCGATTTCCGGGTTTGGTCAAGTAGGACCCGATCGTACGCGTGCAGCCTACGACCAAATTGCCCAGGGTGCTGGTGGGCTGATGAGTGTGACTGGTGAGCCTGATGGGCCTCCAATGCGTGTCGGAATTGCGATTGCTGATTTGGTTGCAGGGATGCATGCCGCATACGCGGTCATGGTTGCCGCTTTTCATCGCCAGAACACTGGTATTGGTCAATACATTGATACATCGCTGTTGTCTGGTCAGCTCGCCATCATGACATATCAGGCAGCACGCTACTTTGCTACTGGCACTGCTCCAGTGACCAGCGGCAACCATCATCCGAGTATTTCGCCGTATGGTGTATATCAGGCACGTGATGCCTGGTTTAATCTTGCAGTGGGCACTGATGATCTGTGGCGACGTTTTTGTGATGCGCTCCACATCGATACTGTCAAACATGATGAACGTTTTGCAACTAATCGACTGCGCTGTGACAATCGTGGTGACTTGAATGCTGCTCTCGCCCCTGTACTCACGCGTTACACCGTCGCCGAATTAGAAGCCTTGCTCACGCCAGCTGGGATTCCCGTCGGGGCGGTACGTGATTTGGCGGCGGCACTCAATGACCCACAAGTAGCCGCGCTTGATCTCATTCAATCTATCGAGCACCCTACCGCAGGGACAATTCGCGTGATTGGGCCACCATACCGATTCTCTGAGACACCTGGATCGATTCGTCGGCACCCACCACGATTAGGTGAGCAAACCGACGAAATATTAGTGAGTCTCGGATTTGATACTGCACAGATCGCCGCCCTTCACGCAGCAGGAGCGGTTGCCTAATGCCTGCGTCACAACGTATTCGATTGGATTTACTTGTTGTCGCACGTGGTTTTGCTGAATCGCGTTCCAAGGCACAAGCACTCATTCTGGCCGGTGCAATTCGAGTCAATGGTGAGGTGCATCGTCGTACCGCGGAGAGTGTGGCGGTGGATGCACGTATCGAATTGACAGAGTCTCTGCCATATGTGAGTCGTGGTGGTACCAAATTAGCGCATGCGCTCGATGCATTTGCCATCGATGTCCATGGGATTACCGCAATTGATGTTGGTGCATCAACAGGGGGCTTTACCGACGTGCTCTTGCAACGTGGCGCTAATGCGGTATATGCCATTGATGTGGGCTATGGTATCCTCGACTATTCACTGCGTTCTGATGCGCGGGTGATTGTCATGGAGCGAACCAACATCCGCTATGTTACCGAATTGCCACCAGTGGCACATGCGCACTTGCCTGCGCATGCAGCCGTGATTGATGTGGCGTTTATCTCACTCAAACTCGTCTTGCCTGCCGTGGTTGCACTTATCGAAGCAGACGGGTGGATTGTGGCACTCATCAAACCACAATTTGAAGCAGGTGTGCAGTTGGTCGGCAAAGGTGGAGTGGTGCGTGATCCTGCGGTGCGTGCGACTACAATCCGTGACGTGGTAACTGCTGCTGCAACGCTGGGGTGGGGGTGTACTCAGCTTACGCGGTCACCCATTACTGGCCCTGCAGGCAATGTGGAATTTTTGGCATGCTTTCGCTATGGCGTCGGTCAAGCAGTGGATACGTTGCTTGCACGTGTAGAGTTGACATAAATATATCTTCTATTTTTTGAAGTATGACAATGGTACAACCTGTAAATGCACAGCAGCTTCACAAGTTGACGAATACCAAGATATGCATATAATCGGAATGTGAAAAAAATCTCTTCTATGTTGTCACACAGGGCGACTTGTGGACATCGGATGAGACATGTGTCACATCGGTGGTGTGACTGGTATAAGCAAGGAGTTCGAATGAGAAAGGACGCGCGACAAAAAGTAATGCTTGCGATGGTTATGGCAGGCATTACGGTGGTGTTGGCGGGTTGTGCAAATCTACCTGCTACAACCATGTACACGTACGGCGACCATGCCACACGCATTCTCGATCTACTTATGGTCGTGTTCTGGATGGCGGTCGCAGTATTTGTAGTAGTGCAAGGCGCTTTGGTATACACCGTGGTTCGCTTCCGCAACAAGCAAGAGACCACTGCACTGCCCAAGCAGATTCATGGCAACACCAAGATTGAAATTGCCTGGACGATTGCGCCGGCAATTGTAGTGCTCATCATTGCCGTGTTGACGTTCCGTACTCAAGCTGCGAATTCTGTGATGCCGCCCGAGGCAATCAAGATTCGTTCGATTGCGCACCAGTGGTGGTTTGAATTCCAGTATTTCAACCAAGATGGTGTAAGCCTGAGCACACCAATCGTCGTAGATGAACAGAATCAGCCCACAATTACCACTGCAACTGATTTGTATGTGCCGGTAGGCGTGCCAATTACCATCCAGCTCGATGCTGCTGATGTGATGCACAACTTCTGGATTCCCAAAATTGCTGGTAAGACCTACATGATTCCCGGTAAGTCGAACTACCTGACATTTACGGTGCAGGAACCAGGGATTTACAAGGCGTTTTGTGCGGAATTTTGTGGTGAGGCACATGCACAAATGCACTTCCGGCTCATCGCACTTCCGCAGGCAGAATACGATTCTTGGAAGGTAAATGTTGCTAAGATTCCAGCGTCAGCTGCAGGTACGGTGCAAGTCCTAGGGTTGACAGGTGATGCCGCCCGTGGAGCCGCCTTGTTTGCCGATGCCAAAAAGCAGTGCGCATCATGTCACGTGATTGCAGGTACTGATGCCAAAGGCAAAATCGGGCCAAATCTGACCTATCTTGGTAGTCGTACAGCACTTGGTGGAGCTATTTTGCCCTATTCGGTTGATAACTTGGCGAAGTGGTTGCAGGATTCAAGTGCGATCAAGCAGGGGAATCTGATGGGCCGCGTCATCAAAAAGGGGACGCTGACAGATCAGGAAGTTGCAGACCTCACGGCTTATCTGGATAGCATGAAGCTGTCAGTTGCGCTCCCAGCAGAGAAATAAGGAGTCTGGTAATGGCGATTGCAGAGCAAAAACTTACATCCACAGCGCCCACGACCAGTGAGTCATTTCAGTGGCGGTCGTGGTTAGCGACGGTCGATCATAAAAAAATCGGCATCATCTACATCATTAGCGCGTTTGTGTTTTTCATCATTGGTGGTATTGAGGCCATGTTGATGCGTGTGCAGTTGGGGACGCCAAACAACACGTTTTTGAGTGCAGACCTCTACAACCAGCTCTTCACGATGCATGCTACCACCATGGTCTTTTTGGTGGTGATGCCGATGAATGTTGGTATCGGTAACTACGTCGTACCATTGATGATTGGTGCACGTGACATGGCGTTCCCCCGGCTGAACGCTTTTTCAGTCTGGTTGTTTCTGGGTGGCGGCTTTTTGCTCTATCTCAGCTTCTTGACTGGTGGTGCGACTAACGTTGGTTGGTTTGCATATGCACCGTTGACGCAGACGCAATTCAGTCCCGGTCAAGGTGTCGACTATTGGATTCTTGGGCTTGGCTTGACTGGTGTGGCCTCGATTGCAGGTGCATTGAACTTCATTGTGACGGTGCTCAACATGCGTGCGCCAGGCATGACCATTAATCGTATGCCCCTGTTTGTCTGGATGAATTTGGTCGTAAGTTTCATTTTGATTTTCGCTTTCCCCACGTTTACTGTTGCGTCGATTCAGTTGCTCTTTGACCGCCAGTTTGGTGCTGCTTTCTTTAATCCTGCACTGGGTGGCGATGCGGTATTGTGGCAACATCTCTTTTGGTTCTTTGGGCATCCTGAAGTCTACATTCTGATTTTGCCTGTGATGGGTATGATTTCAGAAGTCTTGCCTGTGTATTCACGTAAGCCCATTTTTGGTTACTCATTTGTGGCGTTTTCGGGTGTCGGTATCGGCTTTCTGGGCTTCATTGTGTGGGCACACCACATGTTTGGTACCGGCATGGGACCACTTGCTAACGGCTTTTTTGCTGCAGCAAGTATGGTGATTGCGATTCCCACTGGTGTCAAAATTTTCAACTGGATTGCAACGATGTGGGGTGGTGATGTACGCTTGACCACTGCCATGCTCTACGCCATCGGGTTCATTTCGATGTTCATCATTGGTGGTATCAGTGGTATTACGTTGGCTTCACCGCCAATCGATTTGCAGCAGACCGACTCATACTACGTGGTGGCGCACTTCCACTACGTATTGTTTGGTGGTTCCATTTTGGGGTTGTTTGCAGGTGCCTTCTACTGGTTCCCCAAGATGACAGGGCGAATGCTCAACGAGAAGTTGGGCAAAGTCCAGTTCTGGTTGATGTTGATATCAATGAACGTTACCTTCTTCCCCATGCACTTCCTCGGAACCGAAGGTATGCCACGGCGCATCTACACATACGAGTCTGGGATGGGCTGGGAAATGTGGAATTTCATTGAAACAATTGGAACGTTCTTTTTGGCCTTCTCGGTGTTGTTGTTTATCTACAACGTGCTTGTGAGTTTGCGCAGTGGAGAAGTTGCAAGCAATGATCCGTGGGATGCTGCCACGCTTGAGTGGGTTGTGCCATCACCACCACCATCCTACAATTTCTTGCACATTCCGCAGGTGACGAGTCGTCGCCCATTGTGGGATGCCAAGTATCCACACTCAACAGCCGATGACCATCATGGCGAAAAGAGTGCGCCTTCGCAGATTCGCTACGAATACAGCCACGAGGATAGCCCGGGAGCCAAAGAAATTCACATGCCCACGCTGACCTATATGCCTATGGTGCTTTCGAGTGGTTTGACTGTTGCTGCACTCGGATTCATCTACATCAACCAAGCCATTCTCGGTTTGCCGATGCGTGTGGCATCCTATGTCTTTATTGCGATTGGTTTCGTGATGGTCTTCTATGCTATCCGTGGTTGGGTGTTGGACTCACGGCGAGATTCGCCATATCTCGGACACCACTAGTCGTATAGAGCGTTGTTGGGTGCGGTAGTGAGTGTTACCGCACCCACATGAGGAGGATACATGAGTAGTTCTGCGGGTCATACCCATCACGGTGAAGCACACCAAAAGCCACTCGTGGGCTCGATGGGTGTTGATAGTCGTAAGCTCGGGCTGTGGGCATTCATCGGTTCAGAAACGCTGTTCTTTGCCACGTTAATCCTGACACATCTGATTTTTTATGCACGCACCACTAATACATTGTCGAGTGTAGGTGCCTTGGAGTTACTCGACCCGCGTTTGGGTTATCTCGCCATCGAGTTGACCACAGTGTTGGCCACATTGCTGTTAGCGAGTTCGTTGACGATGGTGTTGGCATTGGCTGCATCGAAAGCACGCGACTGGAAGCGCTTTCGTTTCTGGCAGCTTGCAACCATTTTGCTTGGTGCATCGTTTGTGGGTGGTCAGATTTATGAATTTATCCACCTCTATCATGAGGGGTTAAAACTTGCACCCGCGTACGAAATGCATCTGAGCCACGAAGCGTACAAGGCGTTGTCTGCACTCAATATTGACCCATCGATTGTGCGTCTCAAAGAAGCCGGCGAGCATGCTACTGCATTGGTTCCCAGCCTGTTTGGTGTGACCTTCTTTGTGATGACCGGTTTCCACGGGTTGCATGTGACCATCGGGATCATCTGGCTCATTGCCATCTACGTCAAGGTGTTGCGCTTCCCTGAATCACCAGAAAATCCGATGGATATCGAGCTTGGGGGGCTCTACTGGCACTTTGTGGACTTGGTGTGGGTGGCGATTTTTACGTTGATTTACCTCATTTAATAGGAGGGGCAAATGGCAGACCACGATACAGCCGTTTCACACCACGAAGAGCATCATGAAGCACATGGTACCGGCTTTTATTGGCAGGTGGGTGGTGTACTCGCAGTTGTTACCGCCGCCGAAGTCGCAGCGTTCGTGTATCGTGACTTGTTTGGGCATGTCACGTTTCTGATCCTTCTCTTCAGCTTAATGTTTGCCAAGGGTATCGGTGTCGTGTTGTACTTCATGCATTTGCGTGGTGATGCGCGCATCTTCCAGTTTGTCTTTATTGTGCCATTTACCTTGGCAGTAAGCATGGTGTTGGCATTCTTGGTGCTGTTTTCACACCATGTGGGGATTGCTGGCTAGACATGTCGAACAAACGCGCGTCACAGGTTCCTGTGACGCGCGTTTGTTATTTTGTCACGGTATAATCAATCAGTCGATTGTGTCACTGGGGGTGTCATGAATCTGTATACCTGGAATTTTGATTTGCGTATTCTCAGCACGTTACTCGTGCTCACGATTCTGTATCAACTCATCTGTGGTCCCCTTGCAGTACGTTGGGGAGTGCCCGAAGCGACACCACAGATGCGCAATCGATTCATGTTGGCTGTATTATTACTCTTTGTGGCACTTGTTTCGCCCATTGATACGCTGTCGTTGGTGTCTTTATCGATGCACATGATCCAACACTTGATCTTGATTGTGTTGGTGCCACCATTGATTATTTTGAGCATTCCGCCGGCAGTTGCTTCACTGGCGTTGCGTAATCAGAGTCTCTTGGCTATTGTACGAGCAATCCTGCATCCCATAAGTGCATTTCTGATTTTTAATGTGATTTTTGTGGCATGGCATGTGCCAGCAAACTATGACTTGGCGGTGCGTGATGTGAATACCCACGCGCTTGAACACATCATGTTTACCATTGGAGCCATACTTTCGTGGTGGCCAGTATTTAGTAAACAGCCCGAATTACCACGGGCAACACCAGGTGTATTGATGCTGTATCTTTTTTTCATGTCATTGCCACCTACCATTATTGGAGCGCTCTTGACCTTTGCAGGGTACATCATCTATCCTGCATACGATGCAGTCTCGCGCCCATGGGGCATGTCCGCCCAAATCGATCAAGAGTTGGCCGGCTTGTTGATGTGGTTGCCGGGTGGTTTGGTGTATTTTGTGGTGTTGACTGTGGTGTTCTTTCGTTGGTTTAATCGCCCAGGTGATGACAGCGCCGTCTAGTACCAAAGGGGAATCAAATGGAAGCATTTATTCGTTGTTATCCTCCGCAACTACCAAGTGCCAATACGCATGTCTGGTATGTGATGCGTGGCGATGATTTTGTCGTAGATGTGCATGCATCCACAGAACCACTCGCTGGTGATGCACATGGGCCACACAGTATTGCAATCACGCAGCACTTCCCGTTAGGACAACAAGGCCAGATTGCGGTACATGCAGCAGTGGTTGCTGCTGATTGTGAGCTTTCAGAGGGCCTTCAAACAGTCAATTTACGTACCATGATGAATCTGCCCGATGTCCGCCCAGAAGTGGTGATGGCGGCAAGTTATGCCAAACAGCTGATTGAATTTCGTACCTTGACTCGGTTTTGTAGCCGCTGTGGTGGTGCATACCGTGCTATTCCCAATACGTGGGGGTTGCGCTGTGATCCGTGCAAGCACGAGGTGTTTCCGCCGGTGAGCCCTGCCATCATTGTGTTGATTCATGACGGTGATCGAGTGTTGCTCACGACCAAAGTCGGTTGGGGTAATCGCTATAGTCTGGTGGCTGGATTTGCTGAACCAGGCGAAAGCTTTGAGGCATGTGTGGCGCGTGAAGTGCGTGAAGAAGTCGGTGTCGAAGTGATGCAGATTCGCTATGTTGGGAGTCAGTGTTGGCCGTTTCCTCATCAAGTGATGGTAGGGTTTTTGGCGCAGTATCAATCAGGCGAAATTGCCATGGATGCCGAAGAATTGGCAGATGCGCGCTGGTTTCACCGTAGTCAAATGCCCGAAATCCCACCACCAACTGCTATTTCTGGCCAGATTTTAGACATCTGGCTGCGTGGTGAAACAACACATGGCATGATTCGCGGTTTTGACTATCACGCATATTAAGTCGAATGCACTGGTAATTCGTCCGCCCACTGTGCTATGCGGATAGCGAGTGGGCGGTTTGTTGCACTATTCACAAATGAGCGTTTCTCATAAAATGATGCTAATTTGATGATATTGCAAATATCAGCTGATTCTTATGCAATTCTTATATTTCATCACAATGTCTGTGGTATAGTGACAACATGAGGTGATGAATGCGACGGTCATCACGGTACATCGCAAGAAGTACATCGTCTTCACGTCGCCCCCTAATCCTCCCGGGGCAACCCGGTTTCTTCTCTAGTGGGCGAGAGCTAAGGCTCTCGCCCACTCCTCATTTTGCAGATAGTGAGGCGGTTTTCGGCATGCGATTGTGGTACAATTCACTAGCGAGAGTGGCGCGTGATACGGTTGGGGGAGTACACCGCAACTTTTGGTAGCAAGGTGGTGTAGAAGAGGAGCAGGTGTGCTACGAGAATTCCGAACGGGGAATGAATACCCCTATGACCGACGCACAGCAGCACGATGGGTGTTGTCGCATGTGATGCGGTATTCGTATCTAACTTTTGGGTTTATTATTCTGGCGATTTTTGCCATTTCGGCGTTTACGTATACGTCGTTTCAAATTCAACAAGCATATGAAGTCATCGAGCAACGTGGCGCACTCGCCGCCCTAGCGGCGGCAGCACTTGGGCTGCTAGCAATTCGGGCACTCTTTGCAATTGTTGACATGATCAACACCGTGATACGAGAATTTTTGGCATCACGTTTGGAGCGAGATGCCCGTGAAGAGCTCTATATCAGCCTGCTCGGCAAAAGCCAAACCTTTCACAACCGCCAACGTGTCGGGGATTTGATGGCAGCGGCCACTGGTGATGTGACCCAACTCAACCTGATGATTTCACCAGGAATCAGCCTGATTATCGAGGCGACCACGCAGATTATCTCACCAATCGTGGCCATTGCGTTTCTCAGTTGGCAACTGTTGCCGATTCCTGTGCTGTTTGTGATTGCACTCATCTGGGGCTTGATAAATTACAATCGTCAGCTTGGTCCAGTTGCTGGGATGTTGCGTGGTCAGTATGGGCAAGTAAGTGCTCGTCTCAACGAAGCCATCCAGGGTATCGAAGTTGTCAAATCGACGGCACGGGAAGAGTTTGAAGTTGCACGGTTTTACGAAGTTGCCAAACGCTATCGTGATTTGTTTGTGCAAGAAGGTGAAATCCAGGCACGTTATCTGCCAGCACTGTACTATGGCTTAATGATTGGTCTGTCATTTGGGTATGCGGTATGGATGCAGAGCATGGCAGTGATTACTACGGCACAGATGATTGCGTTTCTCTCCTTGGTGACACTCTTTCAGTTCCCCACATTTATTTCACTGTTCATGTTTGCCTTGGTGCAGTTTGGTTTGGCAGGTGCTAATCGTATTTTGACTATCATTAATACCGAAACAGAGATGGACGAAAACCCGCAAGGGGAATCCCATCAAGTACGCGGTGAAATTGAGTTCAAGGATGTGACGTTTGGTTATGCTGATGGCACGATCTTGAATGATGTGAGTTTTACCGCCAAAGCAGGAGAAACAATTGCAATTGTGGGGCAGACTGGCTCTGGCAAAACAACATTGACACGCTTGGTCAACCGCACCTACGATGCAACTGCGGGGAGTGTGAGTATCGATGGTGTGGACGTCAAGCGCTGGAACTTAGATTCGCTGCGTTCACAGATTTCAATGATCGAACAAGATGTCTTCTTGTTTTCGAAGACCATTGCAGAAAACATCGCCTTTGGTGCACGCGGTGATGTGCCACGTACACAGATTGAGTGGGCCGCCAAACAAGCACAGGCGCATGACTTTATCTGCTCATTTCCGGATGGATACGATACGGTAGTGGGTGAGCGCGGTGTCACGCTTTCGGGTGGGCAACGTCAGCGTATTGCAATTGCACGTGCGTTTTTGACGAATCCGCGTATTTTGATTCTTGACGACTCAACAAGTGCCATCGACAGTGCCACAGAAGATCAAATCCAGCGAGCGATGCACGAAGTCCTCAAGGGGCGTACGACGCTGTTGATTACCCATCGTCTCGCGCAAATCCGTTGGGCGGATCGCATTGTGGTGGTACGCCGTGGGCGCATCGAGGCGCAAGGCACACACGATGAGTTATTGGTAACGAGTGAGTCATATCGTCGTATTTTTGTGCGTGACGATCACGCCACCACAAAGGCGTAATCGAGGAGAATCATCATGGGTTTTGTGCTCGACGGGTTAGACGCCGAAGCGTACGATCGTCAATATAGCGATGGGGTGCTCATCAAGCGTATCACTGCATACTTTCGCCCCCATCTGCGTGTGATGCTGTTGGTTATTTTGGTGACTGCGATAGGGGCTGGATTTCCTTCGATATCAGCAATACTGATTTCACGGGGTGTTGATGAAATTGCCCAAGGTGGCGACACGTCTGCGACGCTGGTATGGGCAGGTATCATCACGTTGCTGGGGTTATTGGGCTGGGGCGTCAATTATATTCGCCAGCGCTATACCGCAATTGCTGTTGGTGATGTGGTGCTCAAAGTGCGTCAAGATGCCATGAATGCGGTTGTTGCACGTGACATGTCATTTTATGATCAGTTTGCCTCTGGCAAAGTAGTCAGTCGCGTGCTTTCAGATACCCAAGATTTTTCATCGGTTGTGACTCTCACCATTGAGCTATTGAGTCAGGTGCTGCTCGTGCTCGTAGTAACAGTGTCACTCTTTTTTGTCAATACCACGCTGGCATGGATTACGTTGGCAGTTTCGCCACTCGTTATTCTCGCAGCGCTCATCTTTCGACGGGTAGCCCGTGCTGCCACCCAGCAGTCGCAACGGGCAAGTGCACTCGTCAACAGTGCAGTCTCCGAGACGGTGAGCGGGATCGGTGTGGCCAAAAGTTTCCGCCGAGAAGCCAGCATATACCGTGAATTCATGGAAACAAACACCATGCAATACGGTATCAAATTGCGCCAAAGTATCATTTTTGGTTCAATCTGGCCAGTCCTCAACATCATTTCAGGTCTGGCACTGGTGATTATCGTCTATGTAGGCGGGCAGATTGCAATTACCACGCCAGAATCACTCTCACCAGGGAGTTGGTATTTGTTTATTCAGAGTGTGGCTTTATTTTTCTTTCCGTTGACAAGTATCGCGTCGTTTTGGAGCCAGTTTCAGTTAGGGCTGGCGGCCAGTGAGCGTGTATTTGCCTTGATGGATGCTGAATCACGCGTGGTGCAGACCAACAATCTGCCCGTCCACGATATGCACGGGGATGTCGTCTTTGAACGGGTCACCTTTGCGTATAATCCGGAAAGCGTGGTGTTGCGAGAGTTCAATTTACACATCAAGCCTGGTGAAAAAATCGCCATTGTAGGGCACACTGGAGCAGGTAAGTCGAGTCTCATCAAGCTGTTGTTGCGTTTCTACGAATTCCAAGGTGGGCGCATCATTGTTGATGGGCAAGACATCCGTGACCTCGATTTGGCAGAATATCGCCGTCATACGGGGCTTGTGCCACAGGTGCCGTTTCTCTTTTCTGGGTCCGTGCTTGAGAATATCCGATACGGACGCCCAGAAGCGAGTGATGATGACGTATTGCGTGCTGCCAAATCACTCGACCACGGAGATTGGATAAACGACTTGCCCGATGGCTTGCAGAGTGACGTGGGCGAGCGTGGGAGCCGCCTATCGCTTGGTCAGCGCCAGTTAGTGGCATTGGCACGTGTGTTGTTGCGCAACCCGTCGATTTTTTTCCTCGATGAAGCAACAGCGAGTATTGACCCGTTTACCGAACATCAAATCCAAGAAGGGTTGGATGTGGTCATGCAAGGGCGTACCAGTATTGTGATTGCCCATCGACTTTCAACGGTGCGCACGGCTAATCGCATCTTGGTACTCAAAAATGGTGATATCATCGAAGAGGGGAGCCACGAGGCGCTATTGGCCAATGGTGGTCATTACGCCGAATTGTATAATACGTACTTCCGGCATCAGACGTATGACTATCGTCCGTGGGAAGCATAGAAAGGGAGTTTCATGGAGTGGATTAGTTGGTTTCTGTCATTCATCCTCCATATTGATGAGTCACTCAAAGAAATCACCGCCACATACGGCTGGTGGACCAATGCCATCTTGTTTTTGATTATTTTCTGCGAGACTGGACTCGTGGTAACGCCGTTTTTGCCGGGTGATTCGCTGTTGTTTGCCACGGGTGCCATTGCGGCTGATCCGAGTGCTGGATTAAATCCACTGGTGTTGTATGTACTGCTCACCATCGCAGCGATTTTGGGTGATTCAGTCAACTATGCAATCGGTCAACGTGTCGGCATGCGCATCCTCGATTGGAATTTGCCGTTTGTCAAAAAGGAACACATTGAGCGCACCACAGAGTTTTATGCGAAGCATGGTGCAAAAATGATCGTGTTAGCACGCTTTACGCCGATTGTGCGTACCTTTGCCCCATTTGTTGCAGGTATGGCCAACATGGACTACAAAGTCTTTGTGACCTACAACATCGGTGGTGGGATTCTGTGGACGACGCTGTTTATCTGGTCTGGCTATTTCTTTGGGAATTTGCCATTTGTGCAAGAAAACTTCGAACTGGTTGCATTAGCAATCGTGGTTATTTCGATTCTGCCTATGATCTATGAATACTGGCAAGCACGCCGTCATAAATCGTCCTAATCCTACCGAAACCGCCTGTCTGTATTGCGCAGACAGGCGGTTTTAGTGTGTCTGAGGCAGTGTACTGGGCTGTGCAGCAAACAACGGATTCACGCACACCATTTCGTTGCGATAGAGTGCCAATGCTGGCTCACGATAGATGCTTGCACGTTGCAAGTAGTGTTGGAGTGACCGGTTTTGGGCAATGTGTTGCGGGTCCACGATGCCCGCATTGTGCCATGCGAGCAGTGTTTTCCAGGTAATGGGGACCGCTTCGTGTTGTGCCCTAATGATGCCACGTTCGAGATTTGCCGCCAGTAGTGCTAATGCGGTATCTGTGGTAGAGGCGAGTTGATTTGCTTGTGCGGGGTGTTGTAGTTGTGGCGGTATGAGCAACGGCAAATCGTGATGCCCAACTTGTGGGATTTCGTTTGAGAGAATTTCATCAACTACAGAAGGGCGCAAATTTGCTGGCCACACGCTGAAGTTGGTGCCAATATACTCATTGCTAACTACCTGTGCTGCTTGGTACAGGGGTGTAACTGGTCGTATCGACGGTACAACGTCTTCGAGCCAGCCCAGCTGCTCTGTATACAAGATTGTGACCATAATTGCCGCAAACTCGTGGTCATTGATTTGCGTACGTTGTGGGTGGTTGTGGGTGTGTGCAAGGGTGAGCAGGTACTGCTGATGGTGATGGACCAGTGTTGCAATATGTGGGCGGATATAGCCACTTGGCGCTGCTAAGTATGGCGCAACCAACGCACTTGACGCGGTGGTAAAAAGGCTAGTAATTGGTGGCGTACGATTCATAAGGGCCAGCAACAACGTCGTTGCACAAAAGCCGAGATACAAGGCGCGCACGACGTTTCCTCCCTCGCTGACGCCGACGTGGTATAATGCCAAAGGTAAGTATAGCATAGTGAACATGTAGGCGATGGAATATCAACCCGATTTACAAAAAATAACTGGCCAAGGTGGCGAGATTGCAGAGCTCTCGCCGGATGGCACTGGGGCTGCAGCTGGCTTGCAAGTCGGCGACATGGTTGTTGCGGTCAATGGGCAACGCCTACGTGATGCCATCGACTATCGATTCCTGATTGCCAACGAACTTGTTGAGCTCGAAGTCGTGCGTGCAGGTGAATCGTTCATCTACGAAATCGAAAAAGATGACGACGATGATCTTGGTATTGAATTTACTGAGCCACTCTTTGATCGCTTGCGTACCTGCAACAACAAGTGTCCATTCTGCTTTTTGACGCAAATGCCCAAAGGATTGCGCAAGACCCTTTATCTCAAAGATGATGACTATCGTTTGGGATTTTTGTATGGCAATTTTGTGACCTTTACCAATCTCAATGAGGATGATTGGCAGCGCATAGACACGCAGCGTTTGTCGCCACAATATATTTCTGTACATGCAACCGATCGTGCTGCACGTGCCGTCTTACTCGGGAAGGTCGATGTTCCCGATGTGCGTGAGCAGATTCAGCGTCTCGGCAGCATGGGAATCAGCGTGCACGCCCAGATAGTGGCCATGCCCGATATCAATGATGGGCAGCTGTTGCATCAGAGCATCCGCGATTTAGCAGCGCTCTATCCTGTGGTGCAATCCATTGCTGTGGTGCCTGTCGGATTAACCAAATATCGATTTGAGGGCAAGCGTCCACAAAGCATCCGTACTGCCATCGAAATTCATGAAACACCTGATTGGATTGATGCTAACTGGGAGCGGCAGCCACTCTGGGATCAAGCCATCAAAGCCGAAGACCTCGGTTTTTGTTCGCGGCTTGGTGCGGCCACGGATGTGCCCATGCGGGTGTACACCGCAGATGAAGCTGCGCGGGTTGTCGCAATCATAGAGACGTATCAGGCGCGATTTATGGCTGATTACGGCACAGCACTTGTCCATCCTTCCGATGAATTCTATCTGCTCAGCGATCAGCCAGTGCCACCTGCGTCACGCTATGCTGATATGCCACAGTATTCGAATGGTGTAGGCATGACGCGTGACTTCCTCGATGGCTGGGCGAAAGCGCAGCGCCGGTTGCCGAGTGCCTTACCCTGCTCACGTGATCTCGGGATTGTGTGTGGGACATTAATCGCTCCCACACTTGAGATGCTGGTGACGCGTCTCAACCGTATCGAGAATTTGACTGCAACATTGATTCCTGTAGTGAATCAGTTCTTTGGTGAGACAGTGACTGTTTCGGGGTTGTTGATGGCACAAGATGTCATCCCGGTACTGAAACAATCGGGAGTGACGCGCGCATTGTTGCCGCGGGTCATGTTTGACCACAAAGGGGAAAAAACCATCGACAACATGACACTTGCTGATATTGCTGATGCAAGTGGAGTTGCAGTCATGATGGCCGGTGAGCCTGATGATGTGGTGCGCTACATCAAAGCGTTAGCTCGTGCCGATGTAAAGGGATAATGATGAAACCGATTGTTGCAATCGTTGGCCGCCCCAATGTGGGGAAGTCAACGTTTTTTAATCGCCTCATCGGTCAGCGTAAAGCAATCGTTGAGGATTTGCCAGGTACGACCCGCGACCGTCTCTATGGCGAGTGTGAGTGGAATGGGCGTATTTTTACTGTAGTTGATACTGCGGGTTTGCTCTTTGAGCACGACGATTTGACGACTGGTACTCCGCAAATTGAAATAGCACGCCAAGTGCGTGCACAAGTCAAGATTGCACTCGAAGAAGCCGACATCATCATTTTTGTTGTGGATATCGTGGCTGGTATCACTGCTGCTGACGATGAAGTTGCTGTGCTGTTACGTCGGTCAAACAAACCAATTATTTTGGCTGCCAACAAGTCTGATAGTCTGGCACGGAATCTTGATGCGGTTGAGTTCTATGCATTGAATCTCGGCCATCCCATCCCGATGAGTGCGTACCATGGCATTGGCACAGGTGATGTGCTCGATGCGGTGACCGACTTGATACCAGCGCTTACAGAGCCTGAAACCGATGAAACTGTGCGTATTGCCTTGGTTGGGCGCCCAAATGTGGGTAAATCGTCATTGCTGAACCGGCTTGTAGGCAGCGAGCGTAGCGTCGTATCGTCGGTGCCGGGGACTACTCGTGATGCCATTGATACGCCTATTACCATTGATGGTGAAGCAGCCATTCTGATCGATACAGCTGGTGTGCGGCGGCGTGGCCGGGTTGAGCCTGGGGTAGAAAAACACAGCGTATTGCGCACATTGCGCGCCATTGAACGCGCCGATGTGGCAGTATTGCTCATCGACGCCGAAGAAGGCGTGACTGCCCAGGATACCCACATTGCTGGAATGATTCTCGACAATCTCAAGGGTGTAGTGATATTGGTCAATAAGTGGGATTTAATCATCAAGGATGATACCACGTTCAATACATTTACCCGGGGTGTGCGTGATGCCTTCAAGTTTATTTCGTATGCGCCACTTATTTTTATTTCAGCGAAAACCGGACAACGTGTAGATCAAGTGCTGCCGACTGCCATGAAAGTTGCAGTGGAACGACGCAAACGTGTAGCCACATCGCAACTCAATGCACTACTCCGTCAGGCGCTCTACGAACATCCACCAACATCAATCAAAGTAGGTGCACATTTACGTATCTACTATGCAACACAGCCACAAATCAATCCGCCAGTGTTCCTCTTTTTTGCGAATGATGCCCAAATGATACACTGGGGGTATGCGCGCTATCTAGAAAACAAATTGCGTGAAAAGTTTGGCTATATGGGCACCCCAATCAAGATTGTCTTTCGAGGGCGCGTTGAACGTGATCCCAACGACCCTAAACCAAAGAAGCGCCGCCAATCGGTGCCGGACCCACAGACAACGGTGGCGATCCCACTTGATGAAGAGGCCGTAGTTGAGACCTGGGATGGCGATGATTTCGATGACGAAGCCGAAGTGTTTTGGGTGACCGAATAGCTGGTGGCAGTGGTTATGGGCTAGTGCCGCGCAACGTGCGTTGTAGCTCGCTATAGATGGCGCGTGGCGTGCCATCAGCAGCTACGATGTTCCAACCATCGTGATATGTACGAGTTGGTGCGGGCAGCCCAAACTGCCACAGTGTGAATGTGTGTGCCCATGGCCAATCTGATACTAATTCGTATGCATCAATACTCCAGCGGATACGCTGGGCAGGAGTGACAGCTAATTCCCAGCGACTTGCATCATTCCAGCCACCTTCGGTGATATAGATTGGCACATCGACATAACGACTAATCTGTGCATGGACTAATTCAGTTCTGCGGATATTCACCGTGTCCCACGACGGTGCAGCGTCGGCATCGAATTGTCCACCATAGGCGTGTACGCCCCAGGCGTCGATGTATGTTCCGCCACCCGCTCGGAAAAATTGTTCTGCGTATTCATGGTCGCTCAGTCGCACCTCACTGTGGTCACCCAATGATGGACCAGGTGAGAGTGCCCCGGCGATGACTGTTACTGATGGTGCCGCGGCTTTTACTGCCGGGTAAACGGTGGCGAGGAGTTGTGCATATGCGTGTGGGTCTGGTGTACGTCCGCCCCACTCGAAGCGCAAATTTGGTTCATTCCAGATGATGATGTGCGATACCCCGCGATGCTGGTAGCGGGTCACAAATGCAACCACGTAGTCACGATAGGCGGTATAGCGGTGCGGTTGCAGTAGCCGGTCGCTACTGCTCGGTGGGCGCGCCCATTGTGGCACGATATCGAGGCGTGCGATGACGTGTAGCCCGCGTGCATGTGCCTGGTCGATGACCAGGTCGAATCCACTCCAGTCGAATCCATATGCAGAACGGGGCTGTGCGTATGCCCACGGAAACAATTCGACGATCCACGGTGTGCCGAGTTGAGCGACGAGATCGAGTTGTGTGTTTACATAGGTGGAATCTGCAACTCCGGTGAGTCGCGTATGTACTGCGGCCTTGGGATTGGTAGTGGTAATAGGCTGTGGTGCTGGTGTAAGCAGTCGCGGTGTGGGAGCGCGTTGCGCAACGAGTGTGCTTACAATCATGCACACACTCACCACGTACCAAATCGTGTCCATGAAAGCGGTGCGCTGTTTCATGGTGCTAGCATACCATAGGTGAGTGCGTTGACCGATGCTTGCGCTCGGTGTGGCGCAATGATTCGACAGAATCCACGATTTCAGGTATAATCGCAGGCGCTTTATCGTGATCCTCTCATGAGGTGACGCAAAAGAAGGATATTATATGGCGGCTGCAACGGCTCTGTATCGTTCAACGATTGGCAAAAAAGCCATCATGGCGGTTACGGGGATCATCCTGTACGGATTTGTCATCGTACACATGATTGGGAACCTCAAAATCTTTGAAGGTCCCGAAGGGTTTAATGCGTATTCCCATTTTTTACGCGTCGTTGGTGAGCCTGCGTTGCCCGCAGGTACATTGCTTTGGTTGATTCGTATCGTCTTGTTGGTGTCTGTTGTTGCGCATGTGATTGCGGCGATTCAGTTGACGCGTATCGACACCGCAGGGCGCCCAGTTGCCTATCAAAAGGTGCGTCGCAAGCAGGCCAGTTTTGCATCATTGACGCTACGTTGGGGTGGTGTCGCTATTTTCTTTTTTGTGATTTATCATCTGATGCATTTCACTGTGGGTACAGCTCACCCGCAATTCATCAAAGACAATCCGTACAACAATGTGGTCATCGGGTTTACTGCTCAACCGTTGGCGGCAGTCGCCTATATTGTGGCTGTGGCCGCCCTTGGTACCCATCTCTTCCACGGTGTATGGAGTGCCACGCAAACGCTCGGTTTGAATAACCGGCGCTATGATGCTCTCTTTCGCGGGCTAGCGCTGTTGTCAGCTGTCGGATTGTTTTTGGGATTTGCAGTTGTGCCTGTAGTCGTTTTGTTGGGAATCATCAAATAGCATCGTAGCAGATGTGGAGTGGATACAATGACAACCGATACGAAGCCATCAGTCGATGTGCGGAGCTCAGTCGTCTACACTGACAGCCGTTTAGACGCCAAAATCCCTGCTGGACCCATTGAGCAAAAATGGGAAAAGCATAAGTTTGACATGAAGCTTATTAATCCTGCAAATCGCCGTAAGTATACGGTGATTGTAGTAGGTACTGGGCTTGCAGGTGGTGCTGCGGCTGCCACTATGGCCGAGATGGGCTACCGAGTCAAAGCGTTTTGTTATCAGGACAGTGCGCGCCGTGCCCATAGTATTGCGGCACAAGGTGGGATTAACGCTGCCAAGAATTACCGTAACGACGGTGACAGCATTTATCGACTTTTTTATGACACCATCAAGGGTGGCGATTTCCGCGCCCGTGAAGCTAATGTGTATCGTTTAGCTGAGCTGAGTGTCAACATCATTGACCAATGTGTGGCCCAAGGTGTGCCGTTTGCACGTGAATACAGTGGTTACCTCGATAATCGTTCGTTTGGTGGTGCGCAGGTCTCACGTACGTTCTATGCCCGTGGGCAAACGGGTCAGCAGTTGCTCCTTGGTGCGTATCAAGCGTTGAGCCGGCAGGTTGCCGAGGGTAACATCGATTTGAATGAACGTACCGAAATGCTCGATTTAATTGTTATTGATGGGCGGGCACGTGGTATTGTGACCCGTGACATGGTTGATGGCAAGATCGAGTATCACCTCGGTGATGCAGTGGTGCTGGCCACTGGTGGCTACAGCAACGTCTTTTATTTGTCGACGAATGCCAAGGGGTGTAATACGTCGGCGACCTGGCGTGCGCACAAGCGGGGGGCGTTTTTTGCGAATCCGTGCTATACGCAGATCCATCCAACCTGCATTCCGGTCAGCGGCGATCACCAGTCCAAGCTGACATTGATGTCCGAATCGCTCCGCAATGATGGGCGTGTTTGGGTTCCGGTGAAGCCTGGTGACACACGGTCGCCCGACAAGATTCCTGAAAACGAGCGTGACTACTACCTCGAACGCCGTTACCCAAGTTTTGGAAATTTGGCGCCACGTGATATTTCATCGCGGGCTGCCAAGACCGTGTGTGACGAAGGGCGTGGCGTGGGGCCTGGTGGTTTGGGCGTCTACTTGGACTTTACGGATGCCATCAAGCGTTTGGGTGAAGCAACAATCCGTGAGAAATACGGTAACCTGTTCGATATGTATGAGCGGATTACCGGTGAAAACCCATACAAAGGACCAATGCGTATCTACCCAGCAGTACACTACACCATGGGTGGCTTGTGGGTCGACTACAACTTGATGTCAACGATTCCTGGCTTGTTTGTGGGTGGCGAAGCCAATTTCTCTGACCACGGTGCCAATCGTCTAGGGGCAAGTGCGCTGATGCAAGGGTTGGCAGATGGGTACTTCGTATTGCCGGCAACTATCAGCAATTATCTGGCACAAGGTGGTCTCAACAACGTCGATGGTACGCATCCAGCAGTGCAAGATGCGGTACAACAGGTCACGGCGTTTAATCAGCGTATTTTGGACATCAAAGGCACGCGAACTGTTGACTCGTTCCATCGTGAGCTTGGTAAAATCATGTGGGAATACTGTGGCATGTCACGCACCGATGCAGGTTTGCGCTATGCCTTGCAGCGCATTCCCGAACTGCGTCAGCAATTCTGGAGTGATGTGCGCGTACTCGGGAGCGGTGACGAACTCAACCAAGAGCTCGAAAAGGCTGGTCGTGTGGCTGACTTCATCGAGTTGGCCGAGTTGATGTGTCTCGATGCCTTGAATCGTGCTGAATCATGTGGCGGTCACTTCCGTGAAGAAAGTCAGACTCCGGATGGTGAGGCGTTGCGCGACGATGATGAGTACTGCTACGTGGCAGCCTGGGAGCATAATGGTAATCCAGGAGCGGCGATTCTACATCGTGAGGCATTGATATTCGAGAATATTAAACTGGCGCAACGTAGCTACAAGTAGTGTGAATGGAGTAGACGATGAAGTTGACCGTCAATGTCTGGCGCCAAAAAAACACTGCCAGCAAGGGTAAAATGGTGAAGTACCAAGTTGATCATGTCTCGCCGGACATGTCATTCTTGGAGATGCTTGATATTCTGAATCAGCAGTTGATTGCCAAAGGCGAAGAACCGGTCGCTTTTGATCACGACTGTCGTGAAGGCATCTGTGGATCGTGTGGTGTGGTCATCAATGGTGTGCCACATGGTGGTCAGGTTGCCACTACCACGTGTCAACTGCACATGCGCAAATTCAAGGATGGTGACACAATTACTGTGGAACCATGGCGTGCCAAAGCGTTCCCGGTGTTGCGTGACTTAGTCGTTGATCGAGGCGCATTTGACCGTATCATTCAGGCAGGTGGCTTTATTTCTGCCAACACCGGTAGCGCGCCAGATGCAAATGCGACACCTGTTGCAAAAGACAATGCGGACATGGCATTTGATGCGGCGCAGTGTATTGGATGCGCTGCATGTGTCGCAGCCTGCCCAAATGCCTCAGCAATGCTCTTTACGGCGGCCAAAGTCAGCCACCTCGGATTAGTACCACAGGGGCAACCCGAGCGTCAGCGCCGTGTGATACACATGGTTGCACAAATGGATGCCGAAGGCTTTGGTGGGTGTACGAATATCGGTGAGTGTTCGGCAGCATGTCCCAAAGAAATCGGGTTGCACTTTATTGCGCGGCTCAACCGTGATTTGTTGGGCGCCACGTTACGTGGTGGTAGCACAGTAGAATAACACACTACAGGGAACGGGGGGGCATGCATATCATGCCCCCCCCGTTGTTTATTGATGATGTTCGTTGGTCAAAAGGGTCGCTGCCATCTGGAGCGCATCGCGTTCACGCTGGAAGCTGACCCGTTGTAATGCTTCGTTGAGTGGTATCCAGCGTGCGTCATCGACTTCGCTCTGCTGTGGTGTGATGCTGCCATGTTGGTAGCGAACCAGAAAGATGTCTACGTACTTGTGAATGCGTAACGAATGCACGCGAAACCAGTACTCGATGGTCGTAAGGTGTCGCTCAACGACACCATGGAGTCCTGTTTCTTCGGCAATTTCACGTTCTGCGGCTGCTTCTGCGGTTTCCCCACGGCGTACATGCCCTTTGGGCAACCCCCAGCGTTTGCCACTGTGGGTTGAAATCATGGCGATTTCGATGCGATGTGGGAGCACCCGGTAGATTATCCCACCTGCTGAATATGCCGTCCGCTGGTCGTGTTCGGATGCGGATGGTTGTGTCAGGAGTCACCTCACATGCCGTGTGACGATTTGGCGACTCGTCCTGCACGCATGTCCCAGTAGCGATTGACGGCATACCGGACGCGCTCTTTTGCGACTTCTGCATTTTCCCAGCCGAGAGGTTCGACACGCCCGCCTTCTAAGTCTTTGTACACGGTGAAGAAGTGCTCTACTTCACGGATGTAGTGACTCGGGAGTTGAGTGAAGTCGGTGTACCCCTGAAAGAATGGGTCATAATGCAGTACCGCCAAGATTTTGTCGTCGTGCTCGCCACGATCAAGCATGCGGAACATGCCAATTGGGCGCGCCTCGACGATACATCCAGTAAACGTCGGCAGATTGGTCATTACCAAGACATCGAGTGGGTCTTCGTCGTCATAAAACGTCTGTGGTGTGAAGCCATAGTCCCCTGGGTAGTGCACAGCCGAATACAGCACACGATCCAGCTTGAATGCGCCCGTGCGTTTGTGGAATTCGTATTTGTTGCGTGAACCCTTGGGGATCTCGACCACTACATGGATGACTTCGGGCCAGCTGGGACCGGGGTCTAATTCATGCCAGAGGTTCATTGATGGCTCCAATCACCGATCTTCTATACTAAAATGATTATACCACGATGCCTATTGCCCTGCCCGGCGCCACATGCGTAGTTTGTCTACCCAGCGAAAACCGCATGCAACATAGAGGTGCTGTGCCGGATTGTTGTCGTACCCATCACTCATGACACTAGCCATGCGAATGCCCGCGTCGGCCAAGCGCTGGAGTGTTGCGCTAATCAATCCACGGGTGATTCCTTTGCGCTGATGCATTTGGCGGCATCCCACCGGTTCAAAGAGGGCATAGCCGCTCCACGTATCGACCCACACCGTGCAAAATGCATCTATGTCACCATCAACATGTTTGGCAACCATATCCCATGCTGGTGTATATCCCGGATGTTGGCGCATGAAATCATAGCGAGCTGCTGTCATTTTGGTACTCTGAAACGCGCTATGCTGCGCGGTGACACGGGAGTGTGTATCAGCAATCTGCAACGTCTCAACATGCCATCCCTGTGGCATGGCATGTATCGGTGCCTGTGTTGTACGAATTTCGTTGAGATTCAGCGTGCTGTCACATGCTACAAACCCGTGTGCGGCTAAGACTGCAGTGCGTTGTGGTTGCTGATCATATGCCCATAGTGCAACGGGTTGCGGTTGCGCTGCAACGTATTCCACCAAACTTGGCCATAGGTGGGGGTCGCTGCTGTCGATGACGCTATCGATTTGATCGTCGTTTTGCCATGTCCATGCTACTATCGTATTGTCGCGCAGCCACACCTGCAGTTGTGCCAAGCCACTATCGTCGGGAGTCGCACTCCGCCACCAGGCAAGATCTCCTGGCATACAGGTACGATATGGCTCTTGCTGGATAGCCATGTGTGCGCTAAAACGGAGCACATCGGCGAATTCTTCAGGGGTGTGGAGTGTGCGGATATGATACCGTGACATACCTAAAAAAGCATAGCTCCTGCTTCACGTGCGATGCGGCGCACGCGCTCTGCTTCCTCGGTTTTGCCTTTGGTGGTATATTCCTCTGCCACTTCGTTGAGACGTTTGACGACGGCTCCCGTGATATCACCAATATTTTCACGGATATAGCGTGTGGCATTCTCTGCATTAATGAGTGCATTGACAACCCGGTCTTCGGGGCTGAGTGCAGCCTCTTTGATCTGCGGGATGCGTGTCGCAATCATCGTGAGACGCTCTACGGTGGCGTTGTCGCCGGCACGTTCCGCCATCGTGATTTGCCCAGCTACGAGATTCATAAAGACATCGTCGAAACTCGCCACATGGTCATGGAGTGCTGCTTCTACGTCTTCAGCCATGAAGATTGCATCGAGTGTTTCACCTGCTTTGATGAATGATTGCTCGAGTTCTGCTTGGAGTGCCTGGTAGACGGTGACCACATACTCTTGAATATGAGTCAGTTCTGAGATGCGTTGGTCGTCGGCCTGCTGTTGTGCCTGTTCGATTTGTGTCTTGATGATATCAAAAAAGGTGTAATCGACGACATCCTGGTTGGCCACAATAATCGTTTTGCGCGCTGCATCATCTTCGGCATTCAGCAGTTGCTCAATCAGTTGCTCATAGGCAAATGTGGCTTCACCACCAGCAAATTGTGCCAATTTGGATTGAAGCTGGCTCAACAACGCAATACCCTGCGGGTCACCACTCATCTGGCTCGCATCCAGGAATGCTGCCAGCGTACTCTTGAATTCATCGTCAATATCGGCACTGTGCTTCTGGATGACTTCAAAGAGTGCTGGGTCGCCCTGTTGCATGGCTTCGAGCATCGCACTGATGATTTCGACACGTTTGCGCTGATTATCAAGCATTTCTTTGGTGACTCCATCACCTTCGAAGACTGCTTCAATCAGTGATTGCATCGTCAAAAAACGTCGTGGTGCAAGTAAATACCCACGAGGGGCATCTGTGGGGAGCGCATTCATCAACATGTTTGTCACGCTGCCCACAAATTTTTCAATTTCGCTTGAGTTCGCACTTGCTAACAGTTGTTGGGGGATATGCACAAAACAGAATTGCTTGCCCATGTCATGGTAGACCAATGGCGCAGCTAAGGCAACTGGTGTACCACAATTTGGACAAACTCCTGTGTTGAGTCGCCCTCCGAGGAGCACGCTTTTGAGTTGTGGTTGTGCATCTGCATCAATGATATTCACAATTTGTACCCGGAGCGGGGTTTGGCAACTTGGACATGCAATTTGACTCACTTGACCTTGAGGCGATGACATGTACGTGGTCCTTTCTCTGCATTATTTCGTTATTATACAGGATTCATATGCGTTTATCATGGTTATATGTTGGGGTGTGCTGTAGTGAAATACACGTGTGTACCGTGTTGCGATATAATACAATATTGAAATATCGTTTTGAATGAGGTGTCATGGACGCGTTTCATAATTTGCTCAATCCACCAGTCCTGTTCTTCTTTTTGGGATGTGTCATCGCACTGTTGCGTTCAGATTTAACAATATCAGCATCCATGGCGAGTTTTTTCTCGTTGTACTTGTTGCTCTCACAAGGGTTCAAAGGTGGTGTAGCTCTGTCTCAGAGCACCGTCGGGTGGCCATTGATTATTGCTGTTGGTTGCGGGCTTTTGATGGCAGTTGTGATCCCAGTGATTGCGTTTCACTATTTGAAGCGCCGTTTCGCCCCATTTGACGCTGTTGCCATTGCCGCTGCCTATGGATCGGTGAGTGCCGTAACGTTTATTACTGCCATGCAATTCCTCGAACAGCAAGGCGTTGCATATGCTGCGTACATGACAGTTGTGATGATTTTGATGGAATCTCCTGCGATTATCATGGCACTTGTGCTCGCACATCGTACACGGCAACAGTTGTTGGGTACCGAAGCCACACATCTCGCTCCCTTGATTCAAAACGCCTTGCGTGAAGGTCCAAATCTGTTGCTGTTGGGGAGTTTGGTCATTGGCCTGATTGTCGGGGTCGAAGGTAAGCGCATCATGGAGCCATTTACTGGCGCAATCTTTAATGGTATACTCGCATTCTTTTTGCTTGATATGGGGTTAACTGTGGTACGCCGTGGTCGTGAGCTCGGGCGTGAGTTTTTGCAGCTGATTCCATTTGGCATTGTGATGCCACTCGTGAGTGCTACTATCGCATGCGCGTTGGCGTATGTCAGTCATATGCCTGCTGGTGACGCCTTGTTGTTGGTCGTACTCGCTGCAAGTGCGTCGTACATCGTCTTGCCTGCCATTGCGCGCCATGCTATTCCAGAAGCAAATGCCAGTTTGTACTTGGGTTCTGCGTTAGTGGTTACCTTCCCGTTTAACATTGTGGTTGGTATCCCCCTCTACTATCAAGTCATCAGTTATTTTTGGGCATAGTGCATTACGCAAATCGACGCCCCCCCTGCGCGTACACGCAGGGGGGGCGTTGTGTATCGTGAGGATTACTTTTTGGCACCCTCAAGCACTGCCTGTGCAGCTGCCAATCGTGCAATTACCACACGGTATGGGCTACATGAGACATAGTTGAGGCCTGCGCGATGACAGAACTTGACCGATGCTGGTTCGCCGCCATGCTCACCACAGATACCTGTCTTGAGGTTGGCACGGGTGCTGCGACCGCGGGTGACACCCATTTCGATCAGCTGACCGACTCCCTCTTGGTCGAGCACCTGGAATGGGTCTTCGGGGAGAAGCTTTTGCTCGACATACTTGGGCAAGAATCGTCCAGCGTCGTCGCGGCTCATCCCAAAGGTGGTCTGCGTCAAGTCGTTGGTACCAAACGAGAAGAATTCGGCTTCTTCGGCAATTTTGTTGGCAGTCAAGGCAGCGCGGGGAAGTTCGATCATGGTCCCTACCAAGTACTCGAAGTCTACTCCGCTTTCTGCTTTTACTTCTGCAGCCACACGGTTGACGATTTCCTTCTGCTTTTTGAGCTCGCTGACATCGCCGACCAACGGAATCATGACTTCGGGCAACACAGTGATGCCACGCTTCTTGACAGCCACCACTGCACGGAAGATAGCGCGTGCTTGCATCTCGGTGATTTCGGGGTATTCGATGCCCAAACGGCAGCCACGGAAGCCCAACATCGGGTTGGCTTCGGACAAGGCGTGTACGGTGCGCTTGAGATCAGCTGACGGGATGCCCATCTTTTGCGCCAAGGCGTCGATTTCGGCGTCGCCGTGGGGCAGGAATTCGTGCAACGGTGGGTCGAGGGTACGGATGGTAACCGGGTAGCCGTCCATCTCGGTGAACAAGCCTTCGAAGTCGCTCTGCTGTAATGGCTCAATCTTGGCCAGGGCGGCTTTGCGCTCGACCAGTGACGATGCCACAATCATCTGACGCACGGCGTCGATGCGGTCGCCTTCGAAGAACATGTGCTCGGTGCGGCACAACCCGATACCCTGCGCACCAAACATGCGGGCTACGCGTGCATCGGTGGGGGTGTCGGCATTGGCACGGACGCCGAGAGTGCGTACTTCGTCGGCCCAGCTAAGGAACTTGGCGAAGTAGCCGTAGAGCTTGGATTCTTCGGGCTTGAGTGTGCCACGAATCACCTGGATGACTTCGGATTCGCTGGTTTTGATTTGACCGTTGTAGACGGTCCCACTATGACCATCGACGGTGATGAAATCCCCTTCTTTGACGGTGATGTCGCCGACCTTGAATTCGCCCTTGGCGTAGTTGATGTCGATGTCGCCACATCCACACACACAGCACTTACCCATTTGGCGGGCAACCACGGCGGCATGGCTGGTGAGACCACCACGTGCAGTCAAGATGGCATCCGACGCCACCATGCCGTGGAAGTCTTCGGGGGCGGTTTCGGTGCGCACCAAGATGACCTTCTCACCCTTTTCGGCCCATTCGGCGGCACGATCGGGGTCCAAGCAGACTTTGCCACTGGCAGCACCCGGGCCGGCAGCCAACCCAGTTGCCAACTTGGCGGTGCTGGCAGCTACTTTTGCGTCTACAATGGGGAAGAGGAACTGGTTGAGCATTTCGGGCTTGACGCGTCCGAGTGCCGTCTTTTTGTCGATGACGCCTTCTTCGACCAGGTCGACTGCAATACGCACAGCGGCCATGCCGGTGCGCTTGCCGTTGCGGGTCTGGAGCATCCATAAGCGGCCGCGCTCGATGGTGAATTCCACGTCCTGCACATCTTTGTAGTGTGCTTCCAACTTGCGCGCAATCCCGAGGAATTCCTTGTGCGATTCGGGCAAGTCTTTGGCCATTTGAGCAATAGCAAGGGGCGTGCGAATACCTGCCACCACGTCTTCGCCTTGGGCGTTGATCAGGTACTCGCCGAACATGTCGTTTTCGCCGGTAGCAGGATTGCGCGTAAAGGCGACACCGGTTGCGCTCGTTTCACCCATGTTGCCGAAGACCATCGTCTGCACGTTTACACCCGTACCGATGTTGTCGGGGATGCGTTCGATGCGGCGATAATCGATGGCACGGCGCCCCATCCACGAATTAAAGACCGCCATGATGGCCATTTGCAACTGCTTGTGCGGGTCTTCGGGGAAGTCATGCCCGGTGTCGGCTTTGATGATGGTTTTGAATTCGTTGGCGATGGTCTGTAATTCTTCGGTGGTGAGGTCGTTGTCGGTGCGGTTTTTGCCCTTGGCGTGGCTCATGACATGTTCGAGCTTTTCGCCATCAACACCAAGTACGATTTTGCCAAATAGCTGCACAAAACGGCGATACGCATCTGCGGCAAAGCGCGGATTGCCAGTTTGGTCGGCCAAGCCCTTGATGGTGGCGGTGTTCAAGCCGAGGTTGAGCACGGTGTCCATCATGCCTGGCATCGATTCGCGGGCACCTGAACGCACTGATACGAGCAGTGGATTAGCAGGGTCACCAAATTTGCGACCCACTTGGCGCTCGACTTCGCTCATGGCAGCCAATGCCTGTTCCCACAGACCATCGGGCAATTTTTTGCCGTAGTCGTAGTATGCATTACATGCTTCGGTGGTAATGGTAAAACCAGGAGGTACTGGTACACCAGTACGTGTCATTTCGCCGAGACCTGCGCCTTTGCCACCGAGCAAATCGCGCATGGTGGCATTACCCTCTGTAAAGAGGTATACCCACTTCTTAGACATTACAAAAAACTCCTCTACTGTGCAATGTTGTTCTGGCTGTGCGGCAGCGCTACATGCCACGTTGCACCATAGCTCCACGCAGTTGCACAGAATACCGCGCATACTATACGGCATGTTGGCTGTTTGTGCAAGCGGACAACTGCCTCGACGTAAATCATGGCGATTTCACACGGTCATGGGTGGTGGTTTTGTTTGTGTGGCTGAAATGACGTGTCAGCGTATGACTCAGTTGCGGCGCAAATACCCTGCATTGCTGAGTTGCGAAATTACTTCGGCGGCGCTGCGTTCGCCGGCTTCTACTGCACCTTCGATACTGCCAATCCAGTCATTGGCGGTTTCGCTCCCTGCCCAGTGTAGCCGACCAACCGGTGTACTCATCACATGGATAAAGTTTGCACTGCCGGGAGGCATAAAACCAATCGTGCCGCGACTCCAGCGTTCACTGTTCCAGTCACGTTCGATCATACCCCGATATGCCATGGTTTCTTCGCCAAACCAGGTGGCGAGCTGACTCACCAGGGCTTTGAGTCGTTCGCCACGGGGTTGAGCACCCCAGTGGCTCGCATTATCGCCCACAATCAGACAGGCCAGCGCGCCTTCGCTGCTGGTGGTCGGTGATACGTCATGTACCATACTTGCAGGACCGTCATGACTTAACATAAAACCAGACAGCTTGTTTTCACGCCAAAATGGATAATCGTAGCAGAGTATCGCTGTAATGGCTCTACCCATGATGACGCGTTGATTGAGTGCATCACGCTGTGCAGGCATTGCTGGCTCGTGGTAAATCTGTGCAGCAATTGATGGGGCGGTGGCCACAATTGCATAGCGTGCCCGGAACGATGAGCCACGCGAATACGCTGAGACGCTTTCTTCATCTTGCCGAATGGCGAGCACTGGCGTGTCAGTGGCGATTTGTGTCCGTAGTTGTTGTGCGAGGCGCTCAACAAGTCGTTGCATGCCACCAGGTATTCGTTCTTGGTTGTGTGCTGGTCGCAACGCAAACACATGCTGTGCCCCACGAAATGCTTGCACTTGGTCGAGTACATACATGAACGAAATTTCATTTGGCTCAGCGGTAAAATGGACGTGTGTGAGAATGGTAAAGAGCATGCGCAGTGTGCGATTGCCGCAGTGTTGTTGGAGCCACGCTCCAAAGGAGATTGCATCAAGTATCGGAATACGCGCCACACTTTTCGCATTTCGTTGTTGGAGTTCATTGGCGAGGCGATTGAGTTTGCGAATGATGCTGTGATAGCTCAGCGACAGATGTGGTGCAAACAGAGGATCTCGTTGTTTGAAGCGTTTTTGCGCCTTACCGAGCTGAATCACACTTTCTCCGGTGTGATATTGTGGTACGAATTGAATCCCCAGCTCATGTGCCAACTGATGTGTCTGGGTTGCGGTACTACGAATCCAGCGGGCCCCTAAATCGTATGTTTCACCGTTAAACGTGCCGCTACTAATACGCCCACCTACGCGATCTTTGGCTTCGAGTAATATGACATCCACACCCTCGCGTACTAAACGCCAGGTTGCAACCAGTCCAGACACGCCAGCCCCAATTACAATCACATCTGCGTTGTAGCCGAGTTGATTCGGATCGAATTGCAACGTACTCACAGGGCACCAACTTTCCTTGCAACGCCATGCGTGTTGTCGTTGAGTGTTGCAACGTGGATGCCTTCGGATGTGACAGTCAACCGCGAAATTGCGCAGTTGTCGATCCGAAAGCGTGGGTGATGATTGATGTTGACATCTAATATGGCGCAAATCAATGCGCTAATAGTCCCCGCATGGCACACAATACAGATGGTTTGCGCTTCTGCATGTGTATGAATGCAACGCTCTAGTACGTGCATTGCGCGCTGTTGTACCTGTTGAAAGGATTCACCGCCGAGATATGGTGCTTCACCGGGTTTGGTGCGGAATTCAGCGTATTCTCGTGCAAATTTGGTGGCGACGTCTGCTTCAGTCAAATGTTCCCAATGACCCACGTCTACTTCACGCAGACCTGCATCTTTATGGACGGTGAGCTGGTGCGGGGTTGCAATTGCCTGTGCCGTCGCAAATGCGCGTACTAAATCACTGCTATAAATTGCAGCAATGGCGGTGTCTTTGAGCCGATTTGCAACAGTAGCAGCCTGGGCGTTCCCACGTGCATTGAGTGGGATTTGGGCATGACCGTAGATGCGATGTTCTGTGTTGTAGTGAGTTTCGCCGTGGCGAATTAGCAGTATGTCCATTGTTTACTCGCGCCAATCGGGCTCAGCATGAGCATTATCGTTGAGCGTGCCGAGACGAAACACCGATTGTTGATAGAAGGCCGTCGTAATGGCACAATTATCAATCCACATCTGTGGATAATAATCGATGTCGATATGCAAAAACGCGCAGACAAGCGCGCGGATTGTACCACCGTGGCATACAATTCCGATAGTTGCTTCGGGTGGGTGCTGATCTATTACTTCCATCAAGGCGGACATGGCCCGTAATTGCATGTGTGCATATGATTCACCACCCGTGTAGACAGCACGACCTGGTGTTTGCTTGTAGATGGCAAAATGTTGTGGGTAGTTTGTTGCAATTTCAGTGACAGTTAGGTGTTCCCATAGGCCAACATCAATTTCGCGGAAGCCGGCATGTTGGATGACTGGGAGCGTATGATATTGAGCGATGGCATCTGCAGTTTGGATGGCGCGGAGTAGATCACTGCTATACAATGCGTCAAATCGGGTATAGCGAAGCCGCTGTGCGACGACATGCGCTTGCTGAAAACCGCGTTCGTTGAGGCTGATCTGGGTGTGCCCTTGATAGCGGCCACTAGCATTGTAGGCAGTTTCACCATGCCGTACAAAAACGATATGCATACACAAACCTTCAAAAAATTGAACATCACTATCATAACAGAAAGCAGACTAGTGCATCGCACTAGTCTGCTTTGACGTCGCGTCACTTGAAGTTACTTTTTGAGCTTTGGATCCAGAGCATCTCGCAGACCGTCTCCTACGAATGAAAAGCTCAGCATGGTAAGACCAATCATGACAGTGGGGAATAGTCCAAGGTGCCAATACACTTCGATGAATGAGAACGAATTACCGGCCATCTTACCCCAGCTTGGAATCGGATCATTGATACCGATGCCGAGGAAGCTCAACCCGGCTTCTGCAAACATGGCTGCTGGAATGCCAAGAGTCACTGAAATGACAAGGGGGGTCAACGCATTGGGCATGATGTGACGGAATGCAATACCAAACGGTGTGACTCCAATGGCGCGTGCTGCTTCAATGTATTCTTTTTCGCGCAATGTAAGTACCTGTGCTCGAGTAAGGCGGCAGATTTCAATCCAGCCGATTAAGCCGAGTGCCAGTACCACATTAAATAGCCCACCTCCCCACATCGAGAGCAGAAAGAGTGCAAAAAGCAACTGAGGGATGGCAGTGAAGACTTCCATGATGCGGTTGATGACATAATCTGCCCAGCCACCAACAAATCCAGCAATAGCACCAAGTGTGACGCCTACCAACACTGCAATCACTTGCACCGAAAGTCCAATGATGAGTGATACGCGAGCACCATATACGATACGACTAAAGACGTCAAACCCGACATTATCTGTACCAAACCAGTAATTTGCATTTGGAAACTGACGGGTCTTGCCTTTGACGATTTCATCGTAGCCATACGGTGCAATAAAATCAGCAAAGATTGCCATAAAGATCATGGTCAACACAATGACCAGTGCAATCATTGCCAGATTATTTTTGCTGAACCGCATAGCTGCATCGCGCCACAAGTTTGCTGGTTTACGCTCAAACGGAGTGCTTGTTGTAGCAGTTGTTGTCGTTGCTGTCATTGTGCGTTCCTAATCAAACTTAATACGTGGATCGAGTGTCGTATAAATCAAGTCAGTCAACAAATACACAAACCCCCACAGCGAGGCGATGATGAGCATCAATGCCATAATCATAGGGTAGTCACGATTCAGTGTGCTTGTCACGAAGAATTTGCCGATACCGTTGACCTTGAACATCGTTTCAACGAATATGGTGCCTGTCATCAGATTGGGGACCATGGGTCCGACCACGGTGATGATTGGAATAAGTGCATTTTTGAGGGCGTGGCGCCATACGACCATGGTCTCACTGAGCCCCTTGGCACGTGCAGTGCGAATATAGTCTTGAGAAATGACATCCACAATGCTGGCACGTGTATAGCGAGCTGTAATGCCCATCGGACCAAGACCAAGGGCAATCGAGGGCATTATCCATGCCTTCCAATTATCCCAGTTATCGTTGTTGAGTCCTAGCGGGAGCACATCTAGGTAGATGACAAAAATCAACATCATCCAAATAGCGACAATGAAGTTGGGTACTGTGTTGCCAAGAGTAGAAACAAAGGTAACAGTTGAGTCAATCCAGGTATTCTGACGTATCCCCGCGAGGATACCAAATAGTACTCCGAGCGTGATGGCGAGTACTACGGTCAAACCACCAAGTTGGATGCTCTTGGGCCACACTTGTGCGATGATTTCGGCTACTGTAGAATCTGGGTTCTCAAATGAAGTACCGAAGTCACCTTGAAGTGCCTTGCTCATGTAGTTGATGTACTGCACATGGATCGGTTGATCGAGCCCGTATTTCGCAAGGATGTTTGCCTTCTGTTGAGGGCTAAGAGGCATATTATCTTCGTCAAATGGCCCACCTGGGACAGAATGCATCAATAGAAATGCGACTATCGACACAATAAAAAAGACGAAGAACAAGCCAACCAAGCGGTTGAGAATATAGGCTACCATGCAGTGGTCCTTCTATTGAACTGGAGTCAGGGCTTGAATGGGTAGAGGTAGCATCTAAATACAGGCGTTGGCGATTGCTCGCCAACGCCTGTAATGGGTGAACGCTTACGGAGCCTTCTTGTAGTCGGCAACGCTCTTGTGGACATAGAGTGTGCTCAACACATTGCTGTAGGTTGAGATACCCGGCCACTGTACGCCGTTGAAACCGGCGTCGTTTGGAGCGAGGGCTTCACCGACCAAGTATGGCTTGATCAAGCCGGTGTTGATGCGGTGTACGATGAAGAGAGCTGACGCATCTTCGACCAAGATCTTCTCAGCATCCTGGAACTGCTTGAGGCGACCTTCGGTGTCGGTGCTCGCTGAGGCCTCGTCAACCAACTTGTCGTAGGCTTCGTTCGACCAGCTATGGCGACCACCGCTGCGGAACACGCCAAGCATGTTTGATGCATCGAAGTAGTCAATACCGTATGACACCATACCAAACTTAATCTCGGTGGGCTTGGCATTCAAGGCATCCATGAATACCTTGCGCTCCTTGTTGCTCACTTCACACTCGACGTTCAAGTTAGCCTTGATGTCGGCGCAGATGCGGTTGGCAGCGTCAATGCGGTTCTGTGACTCGGCACGCAACCAGAGTTCGAGCTTGGGGAAGCCCTTGCCATCTGGGTAGCCGGCCTCGGCCAACAACGCCTTGCCCTTTTCGGGGTCCCATGCCTGAATGTCCTTCAAACCATCGCTGTTTGAAGCGTGGAAGCCGGGCATCAAGAATGAGTAGGCGGGGATGGCTTGTGCCTTACCGAGGATTTCGGCAATCAAC
>JACCDP011145266.1_pt1 | contig 46552 bp, 39 predicted proteins | sample 7445841 | NCBI WGS metagenome assembly JACCDP01 (sample SAMN15323441, study PRJNA562643) | freshwater metagenome | isolation source: river surface water | place: USA:Blue River Watershed | collected 2017-08-17
ACCCCGGTAATGGAGGCCGGGCGCGAAGGTGTGTTCAGGCAGGGTGTTCGGGTTCATGGCAGTCTTTCAGAGGCTCACACCGAGCACTCAAGAGGTGGCGGCCACCGGCATGGGCTGTCCCAGGTGGCGCAACACATCGCGCACCATTTGCACACGCGCAGCCACCTCGGGCAGTTCGCGCTCGATGCGCAGTTTGTCATTGCCAGCCAGGCGGATGTGGCGGTTCTTTTGTACCAACTCCAGGATGCGCGAGGCATCGATGGGCGGGTTGGGGCGGAAGCTGATGATGATCACGCCAGGGGCGGCATCGATCTTGGCCACGCCGTAGGGGCGCGCCAGCACCCGCAACCGGTGCACGTCGATGAGCGACTGGGCCTGGTGGGGCAGCTTGCCAAAACGGTCCACCAACTCTTCGTGCAGCCGATCGATCTGGTCGTTGTTCTGCGCGGTGGCCAGCTTCTTGTAAAACGACAGGCGCAGGTGAATGTCGCCACAGTAGTCGTCCGGCAGCAGGGCCGGGTGGTGCAGGTTGATCTCGGTGGTGATGGACAAGGGGCTGAGCAGGTCGGGCTCCTTGCCTTCCTTGAGGGATTTCACCGCCAGCGCCAGCATCTCGTTGTACAGCTGGAAGCCCACTTCCATCATGTTGCCGCTCTGGTTGTCGCCCAGCACCTCGCCGGCGCCGCGAATTTCCAGGTCGTGCATCGCCAGGTAAAAGCCAGAGCCGAGTTCTTCCATTTGCTGGATGGCATCCAGACGTTGCTGCGCCTGTTTGCTCAAGCCCTCCAGCTCGGGCACCAGTAAATACGCGTAGGCCTGGTGGTGGCTGCGACCCACGCGTCCGCGCAGTTGGTGCAACTGGGCCAGGCCAAACTTGTCGGCCCGGCTCATCAGAATGGTGTTGGCGGTGGGCACGTCAATGCCGGTCTCGATGATGGTCGAGCACAACAGCACATTGAACCGCTGGGCCACAAAGTCGCGCATCACGCGCTCGAGTTCGCGTTCGGGCATCTGGCCATGGGCGATGGCAATGCGCGCTTCGGGCAAAAACGTTTCGAGCTGGGCCTTGCGGTTCTCGATGGTCTCGACCTCGTTGTGCAGGAAATAGCACTGGCCCCCGCGCTTGAGTTCGCGCAGCACCGCTTCGCGGATGACGCCGTTGCCCTCGTTGCGCACAAAGGTCTTGATGGCCAGGCGTCGCTGGGGCGCGGTGGCAATCACGCTCAGGTCCCTCAGGCCTTCGAGTGCCATGCCCAGCGTGCGGGGAATCGGGGTGGCGGTGAGTGTCAGCACATCCACCTCGGCACGCAAGGCCTTCATTGCCTCCTTGTGCTTGACGCCAAAGCGGTGCTCCTCGTCAATGATGAGCAGGCCCAGATCCTTGAACTGGATGGATGGGCTGAGCAACTTGTGCGTACCCACCACGATGTCCACCTGGCCTTTGGCCAGTCCCTCGGCCGACGCCTGGAGTTCTTTGCCCGTACGAAAACGGCTCATCTCGGCAATCTTCACCGGCCATTTGGCAAAGCGGTCCACCAGCGTCTGGTAGTGTTGCTCGGCGAGCAAGGTGGTGGGAGCCAGGAAGGCCACCTGCTTGCCGGCCGTGACGGCCACGAAGGCTGCACGCAGCGCCACCTCGGTCTTGCCAAAGCCGACGTCCCCACACACCAACCGGTCCATGGGTCGCGGGCTGATCATGTCCTGGATGACGGCATGAATGGCGGCATTCTGGTCAGCGGTTTCTTCAAAACCGAAGTCACGGGCGAATGTCTCGTAGTCCTGTGCCATGAATCTGAAGGCATGACCTTCGCGCGCGGCGCGGCGTGCGTAGATGTTGAGCAACTCGGCCGCGGCATCACGCACCTGCTCGGCGGCTTTGCGGCGCGCCTTGTCCCACTGGGCTGAACCCAGCTTGTGCAAGGGCGCTTCGTCGGCGCTCACCCCGGTGTAGCGGCTGATCAGGTGCAACTGGCTGACCGGCACATACAGCACCGCCTGGTCGGCGTACTCGAGATGCAGGAACTCTTGCTTCTCCGGGGTGCCATCGTCAGCCACCTGACCCATGTCCAGGTGCACCAACCCACGGTAGCGACCGATGCCGTGCGAGGTGTGGACCACCGGGTCGCCGAGTTGCAGCTCGGACAAGTCCTTGATGAGCGCGTCGACATCGCTGACCTGTTCCTGCTTCTTGCGACGACGTGCAGTGGCCGGTGTGGCAAAGAGCTCGGTCTCGGTCACCAGATCAACGCCCATTTCGATCCAGGCAAAGCCTTGCGACAGCGACGAGGTGGCCATTGCAATGGGCTCTTGTTCGTCCAGGAAGGCTTGCAGGGAGTCCACCATGGGCATGGACAGGCCGCCCGCGCGCAGGAAGTCCAGCAGGCTCTCGCGCCGTCCTTCGCTCTCGGCCAATACCAGCACGCGCCGCTGGGAATGCGCCAGGTGCTGTTGCAGGCGTTGCAAAGGCTCGTCATTGCCACGCTCCACCCGCACATCGGGCAGCGGGCCGATCACCTCGGCGTGGGCGTCGACATCGGGCGGCGAGCGCAGCGCCAGCTGTGCGTGCTGGTTGGCCAGGCCATAAAACTGCTCGGCGTTGAGAAAGAGCAAGGCAGGGGGCAGGGCCGGTCGGTCCGGGTCGCCTTGCACCAGGCGGTAGCGGTCTTGTGTGTCGCTCCAGAAGTGCTGAAAGGCCTGCTCCACGTCTCCGTGCAGCACCACGGTGGCTGACTCGCCCAGGTAATCAAAGACCGTGGCCGTGTCATCGAAGAACAACGGCAGGTAATACTCGATGCCTGCGGTGGCCACGCCCAGGCCCATGTCCTTGTAAAGACGGCTGCGTGTGGGGTCGCCCTCCAGCAACTCGCGCCAGCGCTGCCGAAAGCGCGCCCGTGCGGTCTCGTCCATGGGAAACTCGCGTCCAGGAAGCAGCCGCACCTCGGGCACCGGGTACAGACTGCGCTGGGAATCAGGGTCGAAGGTGCGAATCGAGTCGATCTCGTCATCGAACAAATCCACCCGCAGCGGAATGGGCGAGCCCATCGGAAACAAATCGATCAGACCGCCGCGCACCGCGTATTCACCGGGGCTGACCACCTGTGTCACATGCTGATAGCCGGCCAGGGTGAGTTGGGACTTGAGTTGCGCTTCGTCCAGCCGTTGTCCCACCTTGAATTCGAAGGTGTAGCCGGCCAGGAACGAGGGCGGCGCCAGTCGGTACAGCGCGGTGGTGGCCGGGATGAGCACCACGTCGGCCTCCCCGCTGGAGATGCGCCACAGGGTGGCCAGTCGTTCGCTGATGAGATCCTGGTGCGGCGAGAAGCTGTCGTAGGGCAGGGTTTCCCAATCGGGGAACAGCACGCATCGCAACTCGGGCGCAAAGAAGGGCATTTCATCCAGCAGACGCTGGGCATCCAGCGCGTCGGCCGTGACCATGGCCACGCGCCGGCCTTGCGCGCACTCGCGCTGGGCCAGGCGGGCCAGCCACAAGGCGTCCCCCGAGCCAGGCGGGCGGGGCAGGGCGAAACGCTTGCCAACGGTGAGAGTAGGGAGTTGCATGAAGCGGAAGGGGGCGCAATCAAACGCCGTGAGACGCAATGAAGCACCCCCGCGGCGGCTGGCCCCGGGGGTGCGAAGCCTTGATTTTAGAATGAGGTGAATATCCCAGGTGATCGCTCCAACCCCTCAAGGCCTTGCATGACTGCCCCTGACCACTACTTTGCCCTGCTGCCCTGCGCCGGTTCCGGCCAGCGGGCGGGTACGGTGCAGCCCAAGCAGTACCAACCGCTGGCGGGGCTGCCCTTGGTGGTGCACACCTTGCGCGCGCTGGCGGGCGTGACAGCCCTGACACGGGGCGTGCTGGTGGTGGCGCCCGATGACACCCACATGGTTCCCCTGCTGTCACAGTATCCCCAGCCCCGTTTCAAGACGGTGCCCGTGGGCGGCGCCACCCGCGCCGCCAGCGTGTTGGCGGGCTTGCGACATTTGGTGTCTCAGGGGGCCCAGCCCAGCGATTGGGTGCTGGTGCACGATGCCGCCCGCTGCCTGGTTCGAGCCGAGGACGTCACACGACTGATCGAAGCCTGCCGGGGCGATCCGGTGGGAGGCTTGCTGGCGCTGCCGCTGGCCGACACCCTGAAGATGGCCCGCCACGGACGTGTCCAAGGCACGCTGGATCGCAGCGACAAGTGGCTGGCCCAGACACCGCAGATGTTCCGTTGCGGTCTGCTGCTCGATGCCTTATTGCAAGCCGGCGCTGCGGTGACCGATGAGGCCTCCGCCATCGAACACCTGGGGCATTCGCCCTTGCTGGTGCGGGGCAGCGCCCACAACCTCAAAGTGACCTACCCCGAAGATTTTGCCTTGGCCGAGGCGCTGTTGCAGGCGCGTGCCGAGCAGGCTGGAGACGCTCGATGAACCCGATGAATCTGCGCATTGGTGAGGGTTGGGATGTGCACGCCCTGGTGCCCGGTCGTCGCTTGATGCTGGGGGGCGTGGAGATCGCGCATACCCACGGGCTCTTGGGGCACTCAGATGCCGATGTGCTCTTGCATGCCATCACCGATGCGGTGCTGGGCGCGGCTGGCCTGGGGGATATCGGGCGGCTGTTTCCTGACGATGACCCCGCCTACCGGGGGGCGGATTCGGCGGTATTGCTGCGCGAGGCGATGCAACGGGTGCGTGCCCACGGTTGGCAATTGGTCAACCTGGATTGCACCGTGGTGGCGCAAGCCCCCCGGTTGTCAGGCCACATGCCGGCTATCGTGCAGCGCGTGGCCGACTGTCTGTCGATACCCACCGCCCAGGTGAATGTGAAAGCCAAGACGGCTGAGCGCTTGGGGCCTGTGGGTCAGGGGCACAGCATCGAGGCGCGGGCGGTGGTGTTGCTGGCGCACGTTTGAGCGGCCCTGCCACGGCGAAATGCCGATCCGCGTGGCTCATTCAGATTGACGGTCTGAAGAGGCAAGGCCCGTGGCGTGAGGTGTGCCGGATGCATAGGGCACATTGGAACGCACGACCGATTTGTCCTGCAACATCATGAGGTGCAAGGCGGCGACCAGTTCTTTCACCATCCGTTGATACTCGTAAGAAAGTTCGCGGTATCGCTCGAGCATGAATTCATCCGCCAGGGACAGGGCTTCATGCACCGAAGGCTCTTCCACGCCCATGATGGCAGGTTTGGGGTCGAGGCCGAACATCAAGTCCTGGGGTTTGACTTGTAACCAGTGTGCCAGCACCCGCAATTTGTCGGGTTTCGGGAGTGAAATGCCGTTGAGCCAATTGCGCGCTGCGTGAACCGTGACGCCCTCACCCCAGTACAGAAGGTTGAATTGATGGGCCACCAGGGTGGGCGACAGGGGAAGACCAGCGGCTTGCATGACCGTGCGCAACCGTTGGGCGAATTGCTGCGACTCAGTTGAAAGATGCTGTGACATGATTCACGTACCTTATCTATTTGCCGCCTGTGAACGGTCAAGTTTCACTTCAATAATTCATCAGTATCGCTTTCTCGGCCATCGCACGGACATCTCACGGGCATCTCACGGGCATCTCGCGGGCATCGCAGGTGAGCAGCTTTACCGGGTTTTTCCGGCCGTGATGACGGGATGGTCGACAATCTCCCCATGACCGAATTCAATCCCGTCTTGCACCACGTCTTGTGTCCCGCTCAGGACGCTGTCTCCGTGCCCGCGCACCGCATGGCGGTGTGGCAATGGGGCGCCGAGCCCCGGGCTGGCGGGCATGTGGTGGTGTGCGTGCACGGCCTGACGCGTCAAGGCCGTGATTTCGATGTGCTGGTGCAGCGTTTGCTGGCGGTGAATTCAGACTTGACCGTGCTCTGTCCTGATGTGGTGGGGCGCGGGCAAAGTGACTGGCTCGCCAATCCCCTGGGCTACCAGATCCCTGTGTATGCGGCCGTTTTCTTGCAGTGGTTGTCCGCCTGGCATGCACGACTTCCCATCGCTCGGCTGGATTGGGTGGGCACCAGCATGGGAGGGGTGATCGGACTGATCTTGGCGGCACAAGCTGAGCCAGCACGGGGTTTTCCATTCAGTCGCTTGGTGCTCAACGACGTGGGTCCGAGCTTGCCGTGGGCCTTTGTGGAGCGATTGCGAACCTTTGTGGGACAACCCCTGGTGTTTCCCTCGGTGGAGGCAGGCGCGCGGGCTTTGCGCGACCTCTCCCCGGGATTTGGTCCCCACGACGACGAGGCATGGCTGGCCTTGAGTGCGTCCATGTTCAAGACCACGACGCAAGGGGAGGTGGTGTTGCATTACGACCCGGCCATCGTGGAGCCGATTCATCAACTCAGCCACGAGGCATTCGTTCAGAGTGAGGCGGTTCTGTGGGCGTTGTACGACCAGATTGCCTCCCCGACCTTGCTCCTGCGTGGACGCGACTCCGAGGTGTTGATGACCGCCACGGCGCAGGCCATGACCCAGCGCGGGCCCCGAGCCCAGTTGCTCGAATTCACCGGGGTGGGGCATGCGCCCACCTTGGTGGATCCGGCACAAACACGGCCGTTGGTAGACTGGTTACTGGCCTGACACCTGCTGGAGGCCGCGTCGAGTCATCTCACCATGAAAACCCGGGAATCCTCTGTGTCGCCCCCGCCTGATACGCCCCATGCGTGGTCAGGGCACGACCTTCCATGGATGCCGGATGATTTGCAGCGTTCAGCGGCGTTTGCCGAACCCTTGTTGGCGCATCAACGCTTGGCGTCCGGTGAAAAGGCCCTTGATCATGCCCGCGCCATGGCTGGTATCGTGGCGGATATCGGCGGGTCCACGGCCATGCAGTCGGCCTGCTACTTGGTGTATGCCGCCGAATACCTCACTCAACCTCGCGAGGTGATTGCCAAGGCCTTTGGCGAAGTGCATGCCACTCTGGCCATGGAAACCCTGCAACTGTTGCGCTTGCAACGCCAGGCCCTGGAAGCCCGCCACCAGGAAGGCGCCGAGGTGGCCGTGTCGGTTGCCGGTCGACACGAGAATGTGCGTCGCATGCTGCTGGCTTTCTCGCGCGACCTGCGGGTGGTGCTGTTGCGTTTGTCCTCGCGGCTGCAGACCCTGCGTTGGTATGCTGCCTCACGCCAACCGGTGCCGCATGCCCTGGCCGATGAATCACTGCAGGTGCTGGCCCCATTGGCCAATCGCTTGGGTATTTGGCAGATCAAGTGGGAACTGGAGGATTTGTCCTTTCGTTTTCTGGAGCCTGAAACCTACCGCGCGGTGGCGCAATTGCTCGACGAAACCCGCGCCGAGCGCGAGCAGTCCATGCTTAGACTGCGCGAGGAGGTCGAACAGGCCTTGCGAGCACAAGGCGTGCAGGCACAGGTGCAGGGGCGACCCAAGCACATCTACAGCATCGTCAAAAAAATGCGCGGCAAGGCGCTGCGGTTTGAGCAAATATTTGACTTGCGCGCATTGCGTGTGGTGGTGCCCACCATCGCCGATTGCTACACGGCGCTGAGCCTGGTGCACACCCAGTTTCAACCGGTGGTGGAGGAGTTTGACGATTACATCGCGCGGCCCAAGTCCAACGGCTACCAATCACTTCACACCGTGGTTCGAGATGCGCAGGGGCGTGCCATCGAAATCCAGATTCGGACCGTCGAGATGCACGAGCATGCCGAGCATGGCGTGGCGGCGCATTGGGCCTACAAGGAAGCGGGCACCAAGGGCTATGCCGGGGTGTCGGCCACCAGCGGTTATGACGCCAAGATTGCGGTGTTGCGCCAACTGCTGGCGTGGGAGCGCGAGATGTCGAGTCAGGAATCGTCTGGTGCATCGGACGGCCTGGCAGCGACCTCATCGGCAGGGTCCGATGCAGCCCTGAACGATCGTATTTATGTGCTCACCCCCGATGCGGCGGTGGTCGAGTTGCCGCAAGGGGCCACCGCGATAGATTTTGCCTACAGCGTGCACACCAGCCTGGGGCATCGTTGTCGCGGGGCGCGCGTGGATGGCGGCATGGTGCCGCTCAACACCCCCTTGCAAAACGGACAAACGGTGGAGATCGTCGCGGCCAAGGAGGGCGGCCCTTCGCGTGACTGGCTCAATCCGGAACTGGGTTTTTTGGCGAGCAGCCGCTCTCGCGCCAAGGTGCGGGCCTGGTTCAATGCGCAGATCCAACAGGAAACCATCGCCCAGGGTCGGGAAGTGGTGGAGCGCCTGTTGCAGCGCGAAGGCAAGACCTCGGTCAAACTCGACGCCTTGGCCGATCGACTCGGCTTCAAGTCGGCGGAGGCGCTGTTTGAGTCCGTGGGTAAGGACACCGTGTCCCAGCGACAAATTGAGTTGGCGCTCAACCCGACCCAACCTGCGCCGGCTCAAGACGATGCCGTGCAGCTGCGCCGGGCCCGCGGTGCGGACACCCCTTCGCGCTCGGGTGTGCTGGTGGTGGGGGTGGATTCGCTGATGACCCAACTGGCACGGTGCTGCAAGCCCGCTCCGCCGGATGAGATCAGTGGTTTTGTCACGCGTGGAAAAGGCGTGAGCGTGCACCGCCAGGACTGTCCGAATTTTGGTCGTCTGCAACAACACCACGGCGGACGGGTCATCGAGGTCGACTGGGGACGTCCTCGTCCCGGCGACAAGGTGTACTACCCGGTGGATGTGGCCATTGAAGCGATGGACCGTCAAGGGCTGCTGCGAGACATCTCGGATGTGTTTGCCAAGGAAACCACGAACGTGATTGGAGTGCAGACGCAATCGGTCAAAGGCGTGGCCTGGATGACCTTCACCGTGGAGGTCAGCGATACCGAGCGTTTGCACAAGGTGTTATCCCTGGTGCGTGCCGTCCAAGGCGTGCGTTCTGCGCGGCGCCGCTAGTTCGCGCAGGGCGCAGGTCTTTAAAAAAGACTGCTACAATTCTCCTTTCAACGACAGGCGCGTAGCTCAGCTGGTTAGAGCACCACCTTGACATGGTGGGGGTCGTTGGTTCGAGTCCAATCGCGCCTACCAAATACCCCCCCCTCGTGGTCATCAACGCATTGACCTTCGAGCAGCCTTCCAAGCCTCCTCCTAGCCAATCAATACACCACTCACCTTGGGTGAGCTTTCGCGCGCTTGACTGGGAGCCCACTACAGCGGGGCCGACATGCACAAGCGCAAAGGCATGGATTTATTTGGCGAGCGTAGCGCCTGGTCTATCACCCCCGAAACGAGGGACTTGGTTTTTGTGTTTTCTCATGGGATGGCGTGATGATTCTTGCGTGGACGCCCTAGCCAATCGCAGATAGACTCATCAACAAGCTTGACGAGGCCCTGAACACCCCGCAGGTGCGTGAGCGAGGGATGCCTCTGGTATCGAAGGTGCATGCCATGTTGCCCATCAGATTTGGACAAGCTGTTGATGCCGGGTCTGAAAAATGGCTGCGTATCGGGCGTACTGAGCAAATCAAAGCAGATTGAAACAACCATGATTGCTGACAAAGATGGGCAAGCCGATGTGGTGGTGGTCGGTGCGGGTTCGGCTGGGGCTGCTCTTGCTGCCCGTTTGAGTGAAAACCCGAAGTTGCAGGTCATGCTCATCGAAGCGGGCCGTCCCTCCCAATACCCATGGCTGAGCATCCCGATTGGCTATTTCAAAACGGTTGGCCATCCAGAATTTGACTGGGGATTCGAAACCGATCCTGAGCCTGAAATGATGGACCGCCGTCTGCCTTGGCCCAGAGGAAAGGGCTTGGGGGGCTCCAGCTTGATCAACGGCATGCTTTATCTGCGTGGTCATCGCAGAGACTATGACGAATGGCGTCGGATGGGCAATGAAGGATGGGGCTGGGATGACGTCCTGCCCTATTTTCAGCGTGCCATGCACGCGGAACACCCCAAAGGCAGCGCAGACGGTCAAGGCGGGCCACTTTGGATCTCGGATCTGCCCGCAGACCCTTTGTCCGATGCTTTCATCGATGCCGCCGGCTTGTGTGGCATTGCGAGAACCGAAGATTTCAACCAAGGTGAGAATCAGGGAGCCGGTTATTTCCGCATGAACACGCGCAACGGCGTACGCATGAGCACAGCAAAGGCGTACCTCGACCCCGCGCGACATCGCAAAAACTTGCGGGTGATCTCGGATGCCCGAGCGTTGCGCGTTGTCACTCAGGGGTTGCGCGCTACAGGGGTAGAAATCCTGCTCGAGGGCAAGCCAGTCACGGTGAGGGCTCGACATGAGGTGGTGCTTTGCGCCGGCACCATTCAAACACCTCAACTCCTGCAACTGTCAGGGATTGGGCCGCACAATCTGCTGAACCGCCACCGCATTGATGTCGTTCATGATTTACCTGGCGTTGGTGAAAACTTGCAAGACCATTTGCAAGTCCGTCCCTCATACCGCTGCCAGAACGTGGTCACACTCAACGACATTGCCAATAGCAAGTGGCGAAGTGCTGTGGAGTTTTTACGCTATCAAACCACTCGCCAGGGTGCGTTGCGAAATGGTGTTTACAGAGCTGGTGCATTTTTCTCAGCTGGCAAAGATGCCGACCCAACTTGGCCGAATGCACAAATCCACTTTGGCTTGGTGAGTTTTGATCGACCTCACCAGCCTCCACACTCGTTTCCTGGCATCACTTTTTCAGCTTGTATCTTGCGGCCACACAGCCGAGGGCGTATTTCAATCACCAGCAACGATCCACTGAAAGCGCCAAGAATCCAGGCGGGCTACCTCAGTGCTGAAGAAGATCGCACACTGGCGGTGGATCTGGTCCGAAGGATGCGTGAAATTGCAAGTTCCCAACGCATGTCTCGCTTCGTTGTGGATGAACACGAACCAGGCATTGCCAAGCAGTCGGATGAAGAAATCCTCGATTGGGTGCGCCGCCGCGCGGGAAGCATCTTTCACCCTGTTGGCACTTGTGCCATGGGACCTGCATCCGCCCCCATGTCTGTGGTCGATTCGCGACTGCGTGTCCATGGCATGGAGGGTCTGCGCGTGGTGGACGGCTCCATCATGCCCCGCATCGTCTCGGGTAACACCAACGCCCCCATCATCATGTTCGCCGAATGTGCGGCTGATCTGATGAAAGAAGATTTGCGAGCGTGAATATCCCACGCTTCAGACCATCTCCGGCAATTCGGCGTTGCTGGGCGAGGTGCGTCGCAGGATTTGCAGCAGCTTTTGTGCGACCGGGGTCAGGGGTTGGTTGGCTCGCACGATCATGGACACATCGAGCCGGGGGGTGAGCTCTCGGATCGGTAACATGATGAGGCGGCGGTCGTCGATGAGTTTTCGGATGAGCCGTTCGGGCAGCAGCGACAGGGCATCCGAGCCTTCGAGCAAAGTCAGGGTGGCAATGAAGGACTGGGAGAGGATGCTGGGTACCGGCGGCAACAGTTGGTGCGCCTTGAACACCGGTGCATACATGGAGCCCGGGCCCTCTTCGGGGCCATGCAGCAACCAGTCGCAGTCCAGCAATTCGGACAGCGACACGGCCCCGGCTTTGGGGTGACCGACGCGGCCGGTGACCACCAGTCGGTTGTAATACAGCCGCTCGACCAAAAATTCGGGTTGTTTACTTTTTTTGATTTGGGGTTGGGCACCCAGGGCAATGTCGGCCAGACCTTCGCGCAACAGTTGCAAAGTGTCCGGAAACACTGCCTCACGGATGCGCAGTTGCACTTTCGGGTAATCCTGGCGAAAGCGGGCCAGGGCCTGGGGCAAAAGAATCACCGAGGGGCTGGGGGACACGGCCAGGTTGATGGTGCCTTGCAAGTCACCCCGCATCTGCTCGATCTGTTCGCGCAATCGGTCGACCTCTTGGGTGATGCCGCGCCCGCGGGTGACCACGGCTTTGCCGTAGGCCGTCAGGTTGACGCCCCGGGAGGTGCGTGACACGAGGGACACGCTGAGTTCTTCTTCCAGGCTTTGCAAGGATTTGCTCAGGGCCGGCTGGGTCAGGCCGACCCGTGTGGCGGCTGCCCGGATACTGCCTGTTTCGGCGATGGCCACCAGGGCCTGGATCTGGCTGAGCTTCAAAACAGAGTGCCTAAGATATGAATTTTAGTTATCGCTGAAAACAAGAATTTTCTTGACCAGGATCAATGTGAATTCTACGCTCGCCACCATGGAGACACAAACTTTAACAGTAACAGCCCGAGCCGAGGTGGCCCATGGCATCGTGGAATGGACCCTGGCAGATCCCACGGGCAAGGCTTTGCCCGGTTATCACGCTGGGGCCCATCTGGACGTGTTCATGGCCCCTCAATTGGCGCGCGCCTATTCCTTGACCCAACCCAGTGCCGGACACCCAACCCCCAGTTATGTGATGGCCGTGGCCTTGGCGACTAACAGCCGTGGCGGTTCGGCTCACATGCACCACAATTTGCAGGTGGGGGGCATGGTGCAGGTGGGGTTGCCGCGCAATCTGTTTGCCATGGTCGACAGCGATGCCCCGGTTTTGTTGATTGCCGGGGGTATCGGCATCACCCCTTTGCTGGCCATGGCGCGCGAGCGGCAAGCGCAAGGCCGGGGCTGGCGTCTGGTGTTGGCCGCCCGATCTAGGCGCCATGCAGCTTATGTGGAGACTTTGCAGGCCATGTCCGGCCTGTTGCAGACGCATTTCGACGAGGAGCACGGTGGACAGCCGCTGGATGTGCGCGCGATCATGAGCGGGTTGGATCCGGCCGCCCACGTGTATTGCTGTGGCCCCAAGCCCTTGATGGACAAGGTGATGGAGGTTGGCTTGGCGCTGGGGCACCCGGCCACGCACCTGCATTTCGAATCGTTTGGCGGCGAGGCGCCCGCCCCGCAAGAGGGCGATCACGCTTTTGTGGTCGAGTTGGCGCGTTCGGGGCACGCGGTGGAAGTTCCGGTGGGGATGAGCATTCTGGACGCGTTGGAGACTGCCGGGGTGATCGTGCCGTCGGTGTGTCGCGAGGGGAGTTGCGGTTCGTGTGAGTGCATGGTGATCGAGGGGGAGGTGGATCACCGCGATCAAATCCTGAGCGAGCAGGAGCAACAGGCCAACAAGAGCTTGATGATTTGTGTGTCTCGCGCCAAGGGCGAGCGCTTGAAGCTGGATGTATAAGCCACTGCGGTGGATCGGAGGAGACCGATGAAATCACATTTTGAGCATGTCCTTGACATGAAGTGGGGAGATCTGGATCGGAGCATTTTTTCGGATCCGCAGACATTTGAGCTGGAACTCGAGCGCATCTTCGCCCGCTGCTGGTTGCTCTTGGGCCATGAGTCGATGTTGCCCAAGCCGAATGATTTTTTCACCACCTACATGGGCCGCGATCCGGTCATCGTGACCCGCAAGGCCGATGGCACGATCGGCTGCTTTTTGAACATGTGCCGGCATCGGGGCAACCGGGTCTGCCGTGCCGATGCGGGCAACGCGCGTGCCTTCAGTTGCCCGTTTCATGGCTGGACGTTTGGCAACGACGGCCGGCTGAGCAATGTGCCCGGCTACAAGGAAATCTACCTGGAAAAACTGGATCTGGAGGCGCATGGTCTGGTGCCGGTGGCACGCATCGACAGTTACAAGGGCTTGCTGTTTGCCACGTTCGATGCCAACGCTCCTTCATTGCTGGAGTTTTTGGGCGACATGGCCTGGTACCTGGACATGATTCTGGATCGGCGCGAGGGAGGCATTGAGTTTTTACCCGGCACGCACAAATGGTTGGTCCACACCAACTGGAAGTTCCCGGTGGATAACTTCATCGGTGACAGCTACCACGGACCGGTCAGTCACAAGTCGGCCTGGGTGTCGGGGTTTGAGGGCATGCCAAGGCGTAAAAGCGGGTATGGCTATGAGGGCTTTCAGGTCAACCCCGGTGGGGGTCACGGCTTTGGCGTGCGCTGGGCGGAAAATCGCGATCAGGTCTTTGAGATGGCTTTGCCCGAATTTCTGGACTACGAAAAAGAGCGCTTGGAAGAATCGATCCACCGCCTGGGTGATCTGCGGGGTTTGCACTTCTCGCCCATGCACGCGTCGATTTTCCCGAACGTGTCGCTGTTGTGGCAAGGCGGCGCGATCCGGGTCTGGCACCCCAAGGGCCCCAAGCTGACGGAAGCCTGGGGCTGGTGCTTTGTCGACAAGGCCGCTCCCGAGGCTTACAAGCGCGAAAAAGCCTTGCACATGTTGCAGCGTCACGGCACCAGTGGCACCTGGGAGGCCGATGATGTGGACAATTGGGTGCAGTGTCACTCGGCCTCTGAGGGCTATGTCGCCAGGCGTTACCCGCAAAATCTGGAGATGGGACTGGGCGATGAAATCGATGACCCGCATGCCATCCACCCCGACATCCGGGGTCGCTTGGGCAAATTCCAGTCTGAAATCAACCAGCGCGCTTTTTATCAGCGCTGGGCTGAGATGATGGACGATCCCAGCGTGCCAGCGGTGCCGGACATGAGTCGGCGCGACGCTTGCAAGGTGTCGTCATGAGCGCCAGTCCCCAGTTGAACCTGGATTTATGGTTCAGGGTGCAGGCCTTTCTGGTGCGCGAGGCACGCCTGAAAGACGACCATCAACTGACCGAGTGGTTGGCTTTGTTCAGCGATGACTTGCGATACTGGATGCCGGTGATCACCAATCGGATCGGACGCGATCTGGGCAAGGAAATCAGTGCCTTTGGCGAAGTCGCGCACTTTGATGACGACAAAACCAGCTTGACCAACCGAGTCAAGCGCTTGCAGACTGGGATGGCCTGGGCCGAGACACCGCCTTCGCGCACACGGCATCTGTTGGGCAATGTGGAAATCATGGCGGTGGAGCCTGATGGTGTTTTGCAGGTACGCAGCAATTATTTGATGTACCGCTCGCATCTGGAGTACGACCATGAATTGTTCAGTGGCTACCGCATGGACCATTTGCGTCCGCACGGTGACGCCTGGCTGATTTGTCGGCGCGACATCATCTTGGATCAGTCGGTGGTAACACAAAAGAACCTGGGCATATTTTTCTGATATGAGCGCCTTGCACATGCTCTCGCGACTCGGTCAAGCCAGTCTGTCAGGCCGGGTGGCGGTGGTGACCGGTGCCGCCATGGGCATTGGCAGCGCCATCGCTCGCGAGCTTGCCGGTTTGGGCGCTCGAGTGGCGGTCGTCGATGTCAGTGACATCGGGGCGCAACAAATGGCGCAGACCTTGCAAGCGGCGGGGGCTGAGGCGATGGCATTGGCTTGCGACATCGGACAAGCCGAGCAGGTGGCAGCCAGTGCCGAACGGGTGTTGCGACAGTGGGGCGGCCTGGATGTGTTGGTCAATTGTGCCGGGGTAGGGTCCGAACCGGGATTGCCCTATACCCGTTGTTCACCCGAGTCGTGGCGACGGACCCTGGACATCAACCTGATGGGGGCGGTGCACTGGTGTGGGCAGGCGCGTGAGGCGCTGCTGGCATCTAAGGCCGGTCGGGTGATCAACATTTCTTCGATCACCGGTGTGATTTCGGCCCCCTACATGCCGGCCTACAGCGTTTCCAAGGCGGCCCTGATTTCCTGGACCAAGGTGGTGGCGCGTGACATGGCCCCATCGGGCGTGACGGTCAACGCCGTCTGTCCGGGGTTCATACGCACCCCGATGTGGGATGCGTTGGCCGATCGTATGCCGCCGACGACGGGGGCTGCCGGCTCCGACGGCGATGTGTTTGACCAGCGGGTACGCGCGCTGGTGCCCATGCAAAAACCGCAAACGGTGGAAGATGTGGCAGCCTGTGTGGGATTTTTAGCCACCGATCTGGCGTGTCACATCACAGGGCAGGTGATTGGGGTCGACGGTGGAGTGACCATTTAATCTCAGATCAACATGAAAAAAGTCAAGAACATCCTTTTCATCATGTGCGATCAGCTGCGTGCCGACTACTTGTCGTGCTATGGCCATCGCACCTTGCAGACGCCTCACATCGACGAAATCGCTCGCCGGGGCGTGCGCTTTGATCGGGCGTATTGCCAATCGCCCAATTGTGGACCCTCGCGGGCATCGTTTTACTCGGGCCGTTATGTGTTCTCACACGGCGCGACCTGGAACTTCATCCCACTGCCTTTGGGTGAGCAGACGCTGGGCGATCATTTGCGCCAAAGCGGCATGCGGGTTGCGGTGGTGGGCAAAACCCACATGTATGCAGACCGAGATGGTTTGTCGCGTTATGCCCTGGGGCCGGAAAGTGCCCAGAGCCGTTATGCCGCCGAGGCCGGGTTTGAGCCCTATGAGCGCGACGACGGTATCCATCCCGACAGCAAGGTGCCGCCGAACCTCGCCTACAACGAGTACCTGCGCAGCCATGGCATGGGGGGCGACAACCCCTGGCACACCTGGGCCAATGCGGGCGAAGACCAGCACGGCAATATCGCCAGCGGTTGGTATTACCGCAATGCCCACCTGCCGACGCGGGCGCCGGATGAGCACGGCGAGACCGCCTACATGACGAACCGGGCGATGAACTTCATGACCGAGCAAGGCGACAAGCCGTGGTTGCTGCACTTGTCCTACATCAAGCCGCATTGGCCTTATATCGTGCAAGCGCCGTATCACAACATGTATGGGCCCGAGGACATCCAGGCCCCGATCCGGGCCGATCACGAGCGTGAAGACGATCACCCGGTCTCTGCCGGCTACCGGCGTCACCCGGAAGGGGTGGCGTTTTCGCGCGATGCCGATCGGCTCAATGTGATTCCGGCCTATATGGGTCTGGTCAAGCAAGTCGACGACCACCTGGGGAGATTGTTTGCCTTCATGAAGGCGCGTGGTCTGTGGGAAGAAACGCTGATTGTCTTCACCGCCGATCACAGTGATTACCTGGGCGATCACTGGTTGGGCGAAAAGGAATTCATGTACGAGCAAGGGGTACGCATTCCAATGATCATTGCCGACCCGTCCTCGCCGCAAACCCATGGCACCGTCAGCCAGGCTCTGGTCGAGGCGATCGACCTGGTGCCCACGTTCCTGGACACTGTGGGACAGCCCATGCCCCACCATTGGCTGGAGGGACAGTCTTTGCGTCCCTTGTTGCAGGGCCAGGTGGGATCGGTACGCGAGGCGGCTTTTTCAGAACTGGATTACGCCATTTATGGCGCGGCGCGAGAGTTGGGCCTCCAACCCCATCAAGCGCGCATGGTGATGGCGCGCAGCGAGCGCTACAAGTACATCCACTACGACGGATTGCCGCCTCAATTGTTTGACATGCATGAAGATCCGCAGGAATTACGCGATTTGGGGCGCGATCCTGGTTACGCCCGGGCGCGTGACGAGCACCTGGGCTTGGTGTTTGACTGGATGCGAAGTCGGCGTAATCGGGTCACCATCTCGGATGCCGACATCATGAAGCGGGCCAATCCGGCAGCGGCTGGTGGCGTGATCATTGGACAGTGGTGAGGAGACAGTACGTGAGCAATGCCATCTTGCCGGAGCATTTTTTCTTGCCTGATGCCTGGTATGTGGCTGCATGGCCGCACGAAGTCGACGACCAACGGCCCCTGGCGCGCACCATCCTGGGCCAGGATTTGGTGTTGTTCCGAATGGCCGATGGGCTGGCAGTGGCCATGGAAGACCGCTGCGCGCATCGGCTGGCACCCTTGTCCATGGGGCGCATCGAGCCCGATGGCATCCGTTGCATGTACCATGGTGTGAAATTTGGCGCGGCCGGTCAATGTGTGGAGATTCCTGCCCAACCGCAAGGCCATCCCAACATGTGCGTACGCCGTTACCCCTTGGTGGAAAAGGACGGTTTTTTGTGGATCTGGATGGGCGTGCCCGAGCAAGCCGATGCCACCAAAATTCTGGATGCGCCCTGGGCACACGACCCGCGCTGGGCCCCTTCTCAGGGTTATTTGCATGTGCACGCCCACATGAGCCTGGTGGCTGACAATTTGCTGGATTTCGGCCATCTGCCCTTTGTTCACCCCAACACGGTCGGTGCGGTGCAACAAGCAGATTTTTCAACCCAGGTTACCGCGTTGTCCGAGGGGGTGCAGACTGATCGCTGGTACATCGATGTGCCGGCATCGCGCTTTCATCAGTCGGTGGGGAGATTTGCTGGCAATGTGGACGCCTGGCACTGCTTCCGGTGGCATTTGCCGGCCATCATGTCGCTCGATTCGGGCTCGGCCCCGACGGGGACCGGGGCACAAGACAAGCCGCACGGTACGCGCGAGGGGGCCATTGAGTTTCATCACATCGCAGCGTTGACCCCGCAAGACGCAGACCACACCCATTATTTCTGGATCCATTGGCGCAATTTCGAGGTGGACAACCCGGAGATGACCGAGATCGTGCATCGCAACATCATGGCGGCCTTTGCCGAGGATCAGGCCATGGTCGAAGCCCAACACAAGGCGGTGCGGCGAGGTAGCCTGACGGTGCCCAAGGCCATCGTGGCCGATAAGGCCCTGACCATTGTGCGCCAACAAGTGGCGAAAAGGGTCTGAGCAGCGATGACCCGCCCACGCAATGTCCTGTTCATCATGTGCGATCAGCTGAGGGCGGATCATTTGTCGTGCTATGGCCACCCCCATTTGCACACCCCAAACATCGATGCTTTGGCTGCGCGTGGGGTGGTGTTTGATCGTGCCTATGTGCAGTCGCCGGTGTGTGGCCCGTCGCGCATGAGTTATTACACCGGACGCTACATGCATGCCCATGGGGTGAGCTGGAATTTTGTCCCGCTCAAAGCCGGTGAGATGACGATCGGCGATCATTTGCGGCCTTTGGGCGTACGCAGCGTGCTGGTGGGTAAAACCCATATGCGCGCCGACCACGCCGGGATGTCGCGCATGGGGATAGACCCGAACTCTGCCATCGGGGTGCGCATGGCCGAATGCGGATTTGAGCCTTTTGAGCGGGATGACGGCATTCATCCCTATTCGGGGCATGACCCCGACCCGAACTACTCGGACTATTTGCGCGCTCAGGGTTTTGGCGGCGATAACCCCTGGGAGGCTTGGGCCAACACGGTGGTGGATCACGATGGCACTCTGCGCTCGGGGTGGTACCTGAAGTACAGCCATTTGCCAGCCCGCATCCCGAACGAGCATGCCGAAACGCCTTACACCACGCGCCGGGCGATCGATTTCATGCGCCAGGCGGGAGATCAACCCTGGCTCATGCACCTGTCGTACATCAAACCACACTGGCCCTATGTGGTGTCGGCCCCTTATGCCGGTATGTATGGTCCCGAGCATGCCTTGCCGGTGGTTCGAGATTCCGGCGAGCGGCGCGATCCGCACCCCGTCTATGCGGCGTTCATGAACCACCGAGTGTCGCGCAGCTTTGCCCAGACCGAGGTGCGCGATGCCGTGATGTCGGGCTACATGGGTCTGGTCAAGCAGATCGATGACAGCATCGGCGAACTGATGGTTCATTTGAAGACATCAGGTTTGTTGGAGCAGACACTGATTGTTTTTTGCGCCGACCACGGCGACTACTTGGGTGATCACTGGTTGGGCGAAAAAGAGTTTTTCCACGAGCCTTCCATTCGTACGCCTTTGATCATCGCGGACCCGGACCCGCGCGCCGATGTCTCCCGGGGCACGCGTTGCAACGCGCTGGTGGAGTCGGTGGATTTGTTGCCCACCTTTTTGGATGTGTTCGGCGGTCCGGCGGTGCCGCATGTGCTCGACGGTCAATCCCTGAGGCCATTTTTGTTTGGTCAAACGCCCACCGATTGGCGCCAAGTCGTGGTGAGCGAATACGACTATTCCTTTCAGGATGCCCGGATTGAATTGCAAACCCCACCCCGCGACTGCTGGTTGCGAATGATTTTTGACGGCCGCTGGAAATACATTTTGGCCGAGGGCTATCGACCCATGTTGTTTGACCTGGCGAGCGATCCCCACGAGTTCAATGATTTGGGCGGCAGCGAGCAGCCCGTGCATGTCGAAGCCCGACAGCGGATGCGGGAGATGCTTTTTGCCTGGGCGCGCCAACCGCGTCAACGGGTGACCGTGCCCGATGGGCTGATTGCCAGCACCGAGGTGCAAGCCCGCATCACCGAGTCGGGGGTGTTGATCGGGTACATCGATGAGCAAGACTTGATTGAGCAGCGTAAGTCGTTCAAGCCGCGTTTTGCGTCCAGCAACCCCTTGGTCAAGCGCACCCTGGACCGACTGACCCAACCCATCAATCTCCATGACGAGGATTTGGCATGAGCCTGCATGAAACCCCTGACATCACCCCGCACAACCAAAGCCTGGACGGGGTGAGCTGGAATATTTTGGGGCAGGTCTACACGCCCAAGCAGATGAGCGAAGACAGTTTTTCGTGGCACGCGATCTTTCCGGAAGAAACCTTTGTCCCGCCCCACACCCACGCCGATCAGGACGAGTACATCTATGTGCTGGAAGGGCGTATTGATCTGATTCTGGATGGCCAGGCCAGATCGGCGCATGTGGGCGATCTGGTACGCATGCCGCGCGGCATTCCGCATGCCTTTTTCAACAATTCCGGCAAACCCGCCAAGGCCCTGTTTTGGGCTGCGCCAGCGGGCAAGCTGGTTGACCTGTATCGTCGCATCCACAACATGTCTAGCCCCGCCCAAGTGGTGGAGGTGGCTCGCGAGTATGGGGTGTATTTCGAACCACCGGTTTCATCAGCCGCCTGAGAGGGCATTTTTTTCATGGCATATCAACAGGAGACAATCATGAAATTTCATCGCAGAAGCATCGCATTGGCATCTCTGTGTCTAGGCTTGGGCCTGGCCAGCACTGCCGCGCAGGCGCAACAAAAATTGTTGCTCAATTCATTCATCGGGGTGAATCACCCCATCACGACGCAGATCATCAAGCCCTGGGCCGATGATGTGGCCAAGGCCACCCAAGGCCGGGTGGTGATCGAGGTCGCCCCCACCAGTCTTTCGGCACCGCCTCAGCAACTCGATGGGGTGACCAAGGGGGTATTTGACATTGCCTATCAGTTCCATGGCTTTTTGGCACCCAAGGTCAAGCTCACCAATGTGGCGCATCTGCCTTTTGTGAATACCTCGGCCAGGGGCAGCTCGGTGGCCTTGTGGCGCACCTATGAAAAATTCTTCGCCAAAGCCAATGAGTTGCCCGATGTGCAGGTCTTAGGTTTCTTTGTTGGCGCTGCGGGTCCCATTTACGCCATGAAGAGCCCGATCAACAGCATGGCTGACCTCAAAGGCACCAAGATGTATGCGCTGCCGGGCGTACCAGCACGGATGTTCGAAGCCGGTGGAGCCGGCGTGGTCGCCGCGCCGGCGGTGCGTAGCCATGAAATCATTTCGGGCGGCACGGTGGACTCGTTCGCAGGTTATGCGACCATGGACGCCGATGCCTTCAAAACCCTGCAATACGCCAAGGAGGTGATAGATGTGCCGGGTCACCTGACGGTGCCGGCGTTTGCTTTTTTCATGAACAAGAAAAAGTGGAGTGCCATCGCACCCAAGGACCAGGAAGCCATCATGGCGCTCTCGGGGGAAGCTTTCTCGCGCCGGTTTGTCGTTTATGACAACGTTGACGATCGCGTGCGGGCCGAGTCCAAGGCCAAAGGGCTGGTGTACAAAGAGGCCAGTCCTCAGTTCGTGGCCGAGTTGAAAAAACTGGCCGAGCCGATCGAGGCCGCCTGGTTGGCTGACGCCAACAGCCTGGGCGTGGACGGCAAGGCCGCTTTGGCCTTTTTCAAGGAAGAAGCTGTCAAGAATAAATGACGGCATCCCAGTCCGACCCCGACCGCCCCGGGGCGGTCGGGTTGAGCATGATGGAGGGAGACAAACATGAGTGAAACGCAGGCCATGCCAGTGCATGACGATGCTTTGGACCGCTGGCTGGGCTGGATGTGTTCTTTGCCTTTGGGGCTGATTGTGGTGTTGACCTTTTTCGATGTGTTCGCGCGTTATGTTTTTTCAGCGCCGATCAAAGGCAGTCTGGAGATCATCCAGTACTCCATGGCCTTGAGCATCTTCGCCGCTTTGCCCCTGGTCACGCGACATCGGGGCCATGTGACGGTGTCTTTGATCGATGGCCTGTTGGGGGCATCGGCCCTGCTTTGGAAAACCCGGGTCTGTGATGCCATCAGCTTGCTGGCGCTGGCGCTGATGAGTTGGCGTCTGTGGATCTATGCCGGTGAGTCGATCGAGCAAAAGCAACAAACCATCGTTCTGGCTTTGCCGCAGGGACCCCTGGTCTATGCCTTGTCGGTGTTCGCGGCGGTCAGCAGTGCTTTGGTTCTGGTGGGACTCTGGCGTTCGGTGTCACGCCAAGGAGCCTCATCATGACCATGGCCTTGATCGGATTTGTGTTGTTGTTTTTTCTCGCTTTTGGCGGGGTGCCCCTGGGGCTGGCCATGCTTCTCGCCGGCGTTGGTGGCTTTGCCTTTGTGCGGGGCTCCGATGGGGCGTTGGCCATGTTGGCCCAGATCATGGTGGACTCGTCGGCCAATTACGGCATGTCGGTGTTGCCCATGTTCGTGCTGATGGGCATTTTTGTTCATCGAGCAGAAATCAGCGAGGAGTTGTACGACGCGGCCAATGCATGGCTCGGTCATTTCAAGGGTGGGTTGGCGCATGCCACGGTGGTATCTTGTGCTTTGTTCGCGGCCATCTCGGGCAGTTCCATTGCCACGGCGGCCACCATGAGCAGGGTAGCGATCCCGCCGATGCGCAGACTGGGTTACCACGACCGGCTCTCGACCGGCTCGGTCGCTTCCGCGGGTGTATTGGGGGTGCTGATCCCGCCCTCGGTACCCTTGGTGTTGTTTGGCCTGTTGACCGAGACCGACATCCGCAAGTTGTTCATCGCCACCATCATCCCGGGCTTGTTGCTGACCTTGTTTTTCATCATCGCAGTGTGGGTGACGGTCAGTCTAAATCCCGCGTTGGGCCCTCGTGGTCCCAAATTCACCCTGAAGCAAAAATTCATCGCCCTCAAAGGGGTGTGGTCGGTCATCGCCCTGTTTGTTTTTGTCATGGGGGGCTTGTACAGCGGGGTGTTCACGGCCACCGAGTCGGCTGGCATCGGCGCCATGGGAGCATTTGCCTTTGCGGTGGCCCGTCGCAAGATGAACCTGCGGGTGCTAGTGAGTTGCTTGGTCGAAACGGGCAAGACCACCGCCATGATTTTCACGATCATTTTCGGTGCTTTGGCCTTTGCCAATTTCATCACCTTGACGGGCATGACGGTGCAGCTGGTCGACTGGATCCAGCAACAGGGTTTCAGCGTCTATGGCGTGCTGATCAGCATGTGCATCATTTATTTGGTGCTGGGCTGCCTGATGGAGGCCATGGGCTTGATGCTCTTGACAGTGCCGATGTTCACGGCAGTGGCAGTCGGCATGGGCGTGAACCCGATCTGGTTTGGTATTTTTGTGACGGTCATGATCGAAGTGGGGATGCTGACACCGCCGGTGGGGATGAATGTCTTCACCGTCAAAACGCTCACCCCCGATGTGTCCTTGGCCACCATTTTCAGAGGGGTCATGCCGTTTCTGTTGGCCAATCTGGCTCTCGTGGGTTGTTTGATTGCTTGGCCCGCCTTGGCCCTGATGCCCTTGAAGTGGTTCAGTTGAGTGGGCTCGCCCGTCTTCGGTCTTTCAGATCCGAAGCCGCGGGGGCAAGCCCATGCCCACTTGCCTGCCGTAGGTGCGCAAGTTGACCGTGAGGCGCTGGTACTCGGAGGCGCTGAGCACGCTGGCGTAGTGCATCATCAGTTCGCGCATGGCCGGTGCTGTGGCTTGCAAAACTCGCAGGCCCGCGGGTGACAGACTGACCTGCATGGTGCGGGCATCGGTGGCTGATTTGCCTTTGAGCAGCCAACCCATGGCGACCATGCGGTCGATCAGTTTGCCGATGGTGGTGCGCTCAATCACCACCTGTTCCACGATTTGGGTCAGGCTGGCCTGACCCAGTTCGTCGGTGAGCGCCAGAATGCGCCATTCGGTGTGCTTGAGGCCATGCGGCTTGAGCAATACATTGGCGTTGGTCTGGTGTTGGCGCTCGATGCGCGCGAAGTGCGCCATCGGCCATTCGGAGACACGGAATACAGGTCGGTTCAAATCAATTCGCCGGCAGGGATGTCAAGCCCGAACAGGGCTTTGCCGTAAACATCGTACATGCGGTCCGCATCATAAAACGAATGGCTGGACATCACGCTGATTTCTCTATGAAAGCGTTGTAATTCGCAGTTCAGAAAAAATGCACTGGTGCCGGCCTGATCGCACAGATCCTGGGTGACACGGCGGGCGGTTTTGACGACCCAGGTGCAATCGGCCCGGACGGCGGCACGATCGAGCAGGGCAAACCCGTGTCCCGCACGTGCCGTCGCGCCGATGCGCGAGGCATGGGCGCGCAACAGTGCCTCAGCGGCGTTGAGTTCGGTGTGGCCACGGGCGGTGTTGGCACGCATGTAAGCCAGTTCGGAGGCCTGCGCACCGCCATAGGCCAAGGTACGGCTTTTCATGCGCTCGAGCACCTGGCGTGCCACACCTTGCGCCGCACCCAGCACCATGGCGGCCATGTTGGGATAGTAGAACGACAACATGGGAATGCGCCAGGTGGGGCCAGTGTTGATTTGCAGCCCCGGGGCCGTGCCGTCGAGCATGGATGATGCGGGCATGCTGCGGTGCTCGGGCACAAAGACGTCATCGAGCAAGCAGTCCCAGGTGCTGCTGGCCGACAGCCCGCTGACTTGCCAGTTGTTTTGTGCCTGGGTATCGGTGCGGGGCAGGGCAAAGCGTCGCACCTGCTTTTTTTCACCGTCGACGATTTCGTGAGCACTGAGCAAGATCCAGTCACCCAAGGGGTAGCCACTGCCAAATCGCCAGTGTCCTTTCAGGCGGTAGCCACCGCTGACGCGTTGGGCTGTGCCTCCGGGGATGATGAAGCCCGGGGCGAACGCGTTGGGGCCGTTGGACCAGAATTCGTCTTGGGCTTGCTGGGGGAACAGGCCCATTTGCATGTTGTGCTGCAACAAGATTCCGATGGTCCAGGCGGTGGCCAGACAGGCTTGACCCAGGGTCTGGCTGACTTCGGGAAACAGTTCGTAGTCGACTTCGAGCCCACCGTAGCGCTGGGGCACCCCCATGCGCATGATGCCGGCGTCGAGCACCTGTTCAACGGTCGTTGGGTCGAGTTGCCCACGCGCTTCGTTGTCAAAACCACGCGGCCCCAACTGGTCGCGCAGAGCACGGGTGCGTGCTCGCACCACTTCGGCGGGGTGCTGCGTGAAGGCGTCGGTCACGGTGTTCATGGCTGTCTCCTGAGAGGATTCTGAGACTAATTATGGGAAAATTCCCATAATTGTCAAGCCATTGATCCGGGTGTTTGCCCTGATTCCTGCTTCAGGGGCGCGCAATGTCAGGGCAGCAAAATGGGCTTCAGGGTCAGGCCAGACAGCGAGTCATCGATGGCGCGTTGGATGTCTGCCAGGGGGTAAAAGCGCACCATGCGCTCGAAGGGAAACAGCCCGCTACCATGCAGACGCAGCAGTTGCGGGATGAAGTCGCGGGCGTTGGCGTCGCCTTCCACGATGCCGCGCAGGGTTTTGCCGTGCAGCATCATGTCGCGCACATCGACCGGCAAAGTGGTGCCTGGTGCTGCGCCGCCGACAAAGCCGCATCGCCCCAGCGGCGCCAGCACCGCGACGGCATTGGCCAGCACTTGCGGATGGGCGGTGGTGTCCAGACTGACCTGTGCTCCGCCGGCGCAGACCGCGCGGATGTGTTGAACCAGATCCGGTGTATCGGCCGCCAAGGCGTGTGTGGCGCCCAAACTCAAGGCCAGTTCCAAACGGCTGGCGACACGATCGACCGCGACCACGGTGGTGGCCCCCATGGCATGAGCCGCCATGATGGCGGCCATGCCCACGGCCCCGCTGCCAAACACCACCACGCGGCCGCCCGGCTCGGGGCGCAGCACATTGAGCATGGCGCCGGCACCGGTTTGCAAGCCGCAGCCCATAGGCCCCAGCATGCGAAACAGGTCATCGGTGATGTGATCGGGCACATGCACCGCATTGACCGGTTTCACCAGGCAGTGGCTGGCAAACGACGATTGACCGAAGAAGTGGTGTCGCACCGGCTGCCGGTCGTGGCTGAGGGCAGCGCTGCCATCGGGACGCAGGCCCAGAAAATTGCGACCAAAGAAGTCGTGGCAGTAACTGGGTGCATGGGCCGTGCAACTCGGACAAACCTGACAATGGTTGTAGCTCAGCACCACACGATCGCCGGGCTTGAAGTCTTGAACCGCACTGCCGACGGCTTCGACCACGCCCGCGCCTTCATGGCCAAGCACGATGGGTTGATCGACCGGAAAAGGGCGCTGGAGCATGGCGATGTCGGTGTGGCACAAGCCGGTGGCCACCACCCGTACCCTCATTTCATCGGGTCGTGGGGCTTCAAGTTGCAGGGTGCGCAGGGCCAAAGGCGCGCCTGGGCGGTCTAAAACGACGGCGGTGATGTCCATGGGGGCTCCAGTGTTCAGGCGGCGTGCGGGTGGTTGGTCTGGGCTTGTTCGCGTTGCAGCATGTCATCGATCATGAAGCGCACCCGCCCCAAGGCAGCGTCGTTGCGCGCGGGCATGGGCTGGGTGTCGGGGGGGCAGGCATCCCAGGCTTTTTGCTGGGCTTCGATGATCCAATTGTCTTCGGCAAAGGCTTTGGCAATGCCCTGTCCCACCTGCTCGATAAGGCTGGTGTCGCCGTGCGGGAAATGGCAAGGTTGGATCCAGAAGTAATGGGTGGTTTTTTCGGTTTCGGGGGTCAGCAAAGAAAAGTGGCGCAAATGCAGGGCTGCGGGATGGTCTTGTGGGGCGCCTGCACCGCCCGTCGGGGCCGAGCCGGCCCAGTTCTCAAACACCGAGGGCAACCACCAGACCTGGCGGTTCCAGAAGTCGACCTTGCCTTCGAAGCGGCCGGCCATCGCGTGCAGGGGGGAAGGGTCGCAGTTGGCAATGTCGCGAGACAAGCGGATGCCGTGCTCGAAAGGCGTGATGGTCGGGTGCGCGTTGGGAAACGCCGCATTGGCCAGCGTGCTGCGGTGCACATAGGTCAGGTGCGAAAAGTCCAGCAGGTTGTCGGCGATCAGTTGGTAGTTGGCCTGGTAATGGATGTAGCCGCGTGCGGTGGGCCAGGCTGGGTCGTCGTTCCAGTGCACGTCGACGATGCGCTGCGGGTCGGCCAGTTGCGGGTCGCCGGGCCAAATCCACACCAGGCCATGGCGTTCTATCAAGGGAAAACTGCGCAGGCACATCTTGGGTGGGATTTTGTCCTGTCCAGGGATTTCGATGCAGTTCCCCTGCGGGCTGAATTTCATCCCGTGGTAGCGGCAACGGATGCCATCGGCGTCGACATCGCCCAGCGACAGCGGCGCGAATCGATGGCAGCAGCGGTCTTGCAACGCCACGCACTCGCCGGCGGGGGTGCGAAACATCACCACCGGCTCGCCCAGCAAGGTGCGCGCCAACGGTCGGTCGTTGCACTCGTGGGCAAAAGCGGCCACATACCAGGCATTGCGAACGAACATGTCAATCTCCTTAGAATGAGAGCATCTTAGGAAAGGTTGCGCCTTGAGGCCAATACATTCTGTGAAGCTTGATTCAAAATTTGAATCACCCCAGGCTGCGGGCCAGCCTCGGTAGGGGTCTTGCGCGCATGAAAATACAGACCCTGACCGCTTTTTTGCGCATCGAGGAGTTGGGCAGCATCCGCGCCGCCGCAGCGGCACTGCACGTGTCGCAGCCGGCTCTGACGCAAGCCATCCAGCAACTCGAAGAAGAGTTAGGCGCACAGTTGCTGATCCGCTCGCCAAGCGGGATTGCCTTTACCGATTACGGTCGCGCGGTGCTGGGGCACGCGCGTTTGATGGTGAGCGAAACCCAACGGGTGAAGGAAGAGATTGCGCAAATGCGCGGCGATGGGGCCGGACAAATCCGGTTGGCCGCTTCGCCCGCCATTTCCTTGTCCCTGTTGCCATTGGCGTTGAGACCATTCACCCGTAAATTTCCTCAGGTGCGGGTGCATTGCATCGATGGCGTTTCGCCAATGGTGCATCCGGCCTTGCGCAGCGGCGCACTGGACTTTGCGCTGACCCCGGTGCGGACCGATGAAATCGAAACCGGGTTGGTGGCTGAGTGGTTGTGCGAACGCGAGGTGGTGGTGACCGCGCACCGCGATAACCCGTTTCACCGCGCCCGTTCGCTGTCCGAGTTGGCCTGTGCCCGTTGGGTCCATGCCACCCCCAGGAACGGTCCTGGCGCGGCCATTGATGCCTTGTTCCTGAAGGCGGGTTTGGAGCCGCCGACGCCGGTCATGGTGTGCGAGTCTTTGTTGGGATTGCCCGAGATTGTGCGCGACACCGATTTGGTTACCACCTTGCCCGAGGTGCTTTTTGAACGCGTGCGCCACACCCATGGGCTGCGCCGGATCAAGCTGACCGAGCCTTTGCCCAAGTTGCAAATTGCCATCTTGCATCGCGAGCACGTGCCCTTGACGCCCGTGGCGCAAGAATTACTGGGTTGGGTCCGCCAGGCTGCTAACAGCTGAACACGGGGCTGGATGCGGGTCGAGCGCAAGCCCGAAGCAGCGCATCGGGTTCAGCCGACTTGCCTGACGTAGTGCTGGATCCAGCGGATCAGGGCTTCGCAGGCCGGGGTCAGCGGCAGGTCATGTCGGCGCAGCACATAGATGGTGGGGCTGGGCAGGGGATCTTGGATCGGCAAGATGCACAGGTGTTCCTGGTAGGCGTTGCGCTCATACAAGTCGCGCGGCATGGTGGTCAGCATCTGGGTGTGCGCCACGATGCCCGGTAGGGCCAGAAAAGACTCACAAACCATACCCTGGCGCGGTGCAGGCAGTCCGCTTTGGGCGAAGGCGTCCAGGATGATGGCACCGGGTCCGCGCGGGGCGCTGGAGAAGACCCAATGGCAGTCCACCAACTGAGCCAGGCGGGTGGCGCGGGCTTGCGGGTGCTTGCGTTGGGCTACGATGACCACATCGCTGGCGTGCAGCGCTTGCGCCTCCAGGTCGCTGTCGATGTCATGTTGGTGGGCGGCAGTCAGGGCGAAGTCCAGGGTGCCGTCGCGCAATTGCGGGGAAACGCCTGGGTAGAGGCCATCGCGCACATGGAGCTGGACCGAGGGAAATTCGTGACAGAAGGCTGCCAGGGCCATGGGCAAGGAGCTCAAGGCCATGGCAGGTGAGGTGGCAAACTTCACCTGGCCCTCCCAATGCCCCCGCATTTGCTCCAGCTCCTCTTGCGCCCGGCGACGCTCGGCCACGATCAATCGGGCGTGCTTCATGAAAGCTTGGCCGAATGGGGTCAAGCTGACCCCGCGCTTGGTGCGCACCAACATCGGCGCCTTGAGCTCTTCTTCGAGTTGCTGGATGGCCGCCGACAGGGCGGGCTGGGACATGTGGATCAGCTGGGCGGCAGCCCGAAGGCTACCGACTTCTTCGATGCAGATCAAAGCTTGCAGGGTTTGGAACTTCATGGCCGACCCATGTTGTGATCTGAAAATCCGATCATAACTGCTTAAAAACGATTTGTGGATTGCACCGATCAGGCCTAGCATTTCGGCACAAGCTTTGAGGAGATATCGACATGTTCATCAGAAACTGCTGGTATGTGGCCGCTTGGGACATCGAAGTACCCAACGATGCTTTGTTTGCCCGCACCTTGCTCAATGAGCCGGTGCTGTTGTACCGGGACAGCCGGGGGACGGTGGTGGCCCTGGAAAACCGATGCTGCCACCGGTCGGCCCCTTTGCACCTGGGGCGCAAGGAAGGCGATTGCGTGCGCTGCATGTACCACGGCCTGAAATTTGACCCCCAGGGTGTCTGTGTGGAAATCCCGGGCCAGGCCCAGATTCCGCCCAAGACTTGCGTCAAAACTTATCCGGTGGTCGAGCGCCATCGTCTGGTCTGGATCTGGATTGGCGACCCGGCACTGGCCAATCCCGACGACATCGTGGATTACTTTTGGCACGACTCGCCCGACTGGCGGATGAAGCCCGGGTACATCCACTATCAGGCCAATTACAAGCTGATCATTGACAACCTGCTGGACTTCACCCACCTGGCCTGGGTCCACCCGAACACCCTGGGCACCGAGAGCGCCGCCGGCCTCAAACCCCAGATCGAGCGCGATACCCATGGAGTCGGTACCTTGACCATTTCGCGTTGGTACCACAACGACGACATGCCCAATTTGCACAAGAGTGTGGCCTCGTTCGAGGGCAAAGTGGATCGTTGGCAGATTTATCAGTGGTCGCCGCCGGCCTTGCTGCGCATGGATGCGGGTTCGGCCCCGGCGGGGACCGGCGCTCCCGAGGGCCATCGGGTGCCCGAAGCCGTGCAGTTCAGGCACACCTCGATCCAGACACCTGAGACCGAGACCACCAGCCATTACTGGTTTTGTCAGGCCCGTAATTTTGAGCTCGACAACGAGACCCTGACCGAACAAATCTACCAAAACGTGGTGGTGGCCTTCGATGAAGACCGCACCATGATCGAGGCGCAACAAAAAATCATCAGCCTGGTGCCCGATCGCCCCATGCGACCGATCGGTGCCGATGCCGGCCTGAATCAGGCCCGTTGGCTGCTCGACCGCTTGATCAAGGCCGAATCCGAGCCGGGTCAGGCCTGAGCCCTGCGGTCAGACGCCGCGTCACCGGCTTAGGCGGGTGGCTGTCGGGTCGTTTTTTATTCAACAAGGAAACCCAATGAATTTGAACAACAAAGTGGCCATCGTGACCGGTGGCGCGTCGGGGTTTGGTGCGGCCATCGCTCGCCGTCTGAGTCAAGCCGGGGCCGCGGTGATGGTGGCCGACCTGAACGCCGAGGGCGGACGGCGCATGGTCGCCGAGCTCAGCGCGGCAGGCGGCCGCGCGCATGCGATGGTCTGTGACGTGGCGTCGGAGTTGTCTTACCGCCATGTGGTGCAAGAACCTCTGGCCAAGTTGGGCGGACTCGATATCGGGGTCAACAACGCTGGTACAACGCACCGCAACAAGCCGGCCTTGCAAGTGACAGAAGACGAGTTTGACCGGGTGTATCGCGTCAACCTGAAAAGCATTTATTGGTCGGCGCAGTGTGTCATCCCGCATTTTGTGTCACAGGGCAGGGGCGTGATGGTGAATGTGGCCTCAACCACCGGCGTGCGCCCAGGTCCCGGCCTGACCTGGTACAGCGGCAGCAAGGCCGCCATGATCAACCTGACCAAGGGTTTGGCGCTGGAGTTTGCGCGTGCCGGCGTGCGGGTCAATGCGGTCAATCCCATGATCGGCGAGACCCCGATGATGCCCGATTTCATGGGCATGGAGGACACGCCTGCGAACCGCGAAAAGTTTCTGGCCCGCATCCCGCTGGGGCGTTTCACGCAACCCGCCGATGTGGCGTCAGCCGTGGCGTTTTTGGCGTCCGACGAGGCCAACTTTTTAACGGGCGTGTGCCTGGATGTGGACGGGGGTCGCAACATATGAGCGCTGCTTATCGCGCGCCCCAGTTGCACATCGATGGGCGCTGGTCCTCAGGACAATCGTTCTGGATGATGGCAGTTTGCATTCGCTAATCCCTACCCTATAATGCGGCGGGAGTTAACTTTTCATCGCCCTATGACCCTTGACATGGTGGGGGTCGTTGGTTCGAGTCCAATCGCGCCGACCCATGGCACCCCTTGCAAGTCAGAGATTTGCAGGGGTTTTTTGTTTGAGGATTTCAACTGTGCCCACCAAAAAGTCTGTCGATCGAACGGCATCCGCCGATGCGGCGGTGCGTGTTATCAAGAAATACCCCAACCGTCGTCTGTACGACACGCAAACCTCGACCTACATCACCCTGAACGCTGTCAAAGAGATGGTGATGCAGGGCGTGAGCATGGTGGTGCGCGACGCCAAGACGCAGGAAGATATCACCCGCAGTATTCTCTTGCAGATCATTCTGGAAGAGGAGACGGGTGGCGTGCCGATGTTCACGGAAGCGGCGCTGGCCAATATCATTCGCTTCTACGGCAATGCTATGCAAGGTTTTATGGGCTCCTACCTGGAAAAGAACGTCCAGTCCCTCATTGATATCCAGAACCAGTTGACCGAACAGTCGCGCACGCTCACCCCTGAGATGTGGAAGCAATTCATGGCCATGCAGTCCCCGTTGCTGCAGGGTGTCATGGGCAACTACGTTGAACAATCCAAACACATGTTCGTCCAAATGCAGGAACAGCTCCAGAAACAGACCGCGCAGGTGCTGGGAGCCATGGGCATCCCACACTGAATTAAATCCCGGCATTGTGTCCCGGGCCCTAAGCCATGACCGATACCGCTTCTTCCTCTGCCAGTTCGGCTGCACCCAAGGTGGGTTTTGTCAGCCTGGGTTGTCCCAAGGCCTTGACCGACTCTGAACTCATCCTCACCCGCTTGAGCGCAGAGGGGTATCAAACCTCCAAGACCTTTGAAGGGGCCGATCTGGTGATCGTCAACACCTGCGGTTTCATCGATGAGGCTGTCAAGGAAAGTCTCGACACGATTGGAGAGGCCTTGGCTGAGAACGGCCGTGTGATCGTCACCGGTTGTTTGGGTGCTCGTGCCGACGACCAAGGCGGCAACCTGGTGCAGTCGGTGCATCCCCGTGTGCTGGCGGTGACCGGACCGCACGCCACCGATGAAGTGATGCAGGCGGTGCACACGCATCTGCCCAAACCCCATGACCCCTTTGTGGATCTGGTCCCACAAGCCCTGGGTCCCGCAGGCATCAAGCTCACCCCCAAGCATTACGCTTACTTGAAAATCAGCGAAGGCTGCAACCACCGTTGCACGTTTTGCATCATCCCGTCGATGCGTGGCGACTTGGTGTCGCGCCCCATCGGGCAGGTGCTGGACGAGGCGCGGGCCCTGTTCGAGAGCGGCGTGCGTGAATTGCTGGTGGTGAGCCAGGACACCTCGGCCTATGGCGTGGACCTGCGGTACCGAACCGGTTTCTGGGATGGCAAACCCATCAAGACCCGAACGGTTGAGTTGGTCCAGGCATTGGGCGAATTGGCCCAACCGTATGGCGCTTGGGTGCGACTGCACTACGTGTATCCCTACCCCAGTGTGGACGAGATCATCCCCTTGATGGCCGAGGGATGGGTACTGCCTTATCTGGACGTGCCGTTTCAGCACAGCCATCCCGATGTGTTGCAGCGCATGAAGCGCCCGGCCAGCGGCGAGCGCAATCTGGAGCGGCTGGCGCGCTGGCGCGAACTCTGTCCAGAGTTGGTGGTGCGCAGCACCTTCATTGCCGGCTTTCCCGGGGAGACCGAAGCCGAGTTCGAACATTTGTTGGACTTTGTGCGTGAGGCCGAGATTGACCGCGCCGGATGTTTTGCTTACAGCCCCGTTCAGGGAGCAGCGGCCAACGACTTGCCCGGCGCTTTGCCCACCGAGGTTCGTGAAGAGCGACGGGCTCGTTTCATGGCCGTGGCCGAGGCGACGTCAACCCAGCGATTGCGCAAGCGTATGGGTTCCACACTCCAGGTGCTGGTCGACGCTGCCCCGGGCGCGGGTCGCCAGGGGGGGCGCGGACGCAGCTACGCTGATGCGCCCGAGATTGATGGCGTGGTGCATTTGCTGCCGCCCCAGCGAGTGAGCCAGCGTCTGCAAGTGGGGGGCTTTGTCCGAGCCCGCGTGGTTGACACGCAGGGGCACGATCTGGTGGCGCAACTGGTGTGAGTGTGTCTGGCAAAAAGCGACGCGATGTCGTGACCGAAGGGTGTCAGCGGGCTGCCGCGCCAATAAAAAAGCCGCTCAGTCGGAGCGGCTATCTTTGATTAAGATTGGTGCCCAGGAAGGGACTCGAACCCCCACGATGTTACTCGCTAGTACCTGAAACTAGTGCGTCTACCAATTCCGCCACCTGGGCATTTCAGGAAAGAAAGGCATTGTATCAAAAAATTCAATCCGACCAGCCCACTGCTGGAAGAATTCGAAGGCACCGTCCTCGGTCACCGAGACGGTCACGGGTTTGTGCAGCGGGATGATGGCGCTGCGGATATTTATCTACCGCCCAATGAAATGCGCGCCGTGCTGCACCGCGACCGGGTCAAGGCGCGCGTGGTGCGTTTTGACAACCGTGGTCGCCCTGAGGGGCGTGTGGTGGAAATTCTTGAGCGGCCCGATCAACCCATCATCGGCCGCTTGTTGCAAGAGGGCGGTGTCTGGTTGGTCGCGCCTGAGGACAAGCGCTACGGTCAAGATGTGTTGATTCCCAAAGGCGCCACCGGACAAGCCAAGACGGGTCAAGTGGTGGTGGTGGAACTCGCTGAACCCCCGAGCTTGTTTGGTCAACCCGTGGGGCGTATCAAGGAAGTGCTGGGCGAGATGGACGATCCTGGCATGGAGATCGAGATTGCGGTGCGCAAGTACGGCGTGCCGCATGAATTTTCCCCCGCCTGCCTGGCCATGGCGCGCGCCTTGCCCGATCAGGTGAGGCCGCAGGATGCAACTCGCCGGGTCGACCTGACCGATGTACCGCTGGTCACTATCGACGGTGAGGACGCACGCGATTTCGATGACGCGGTGTATTGCGAACCCGCCAAAGTGGGTCGCGGCAAGGGCTGGCGTTTGTTGGTGGCCATTGCCGATGTGAGCCACTATGTCGACACGGGCAGTGCGATTGATATCGACGCTTACGACCGAGCCACCAGCGTGTATTTTCCGCGCCGCGTGATCCCGATGCTGCCGGAGAAGCTCTCCAATGGTTTGTGTTCGCTCAACCCGGCGGTGGACCGACTGTGCATGGTGAGTGACATGTTGATCAACGCCCAGGGCGAGGTCACGGCCTACCAGTTTTACCCCGCCGTGATGCACAGCCAAGCTCGGTTCACCTACACCGAAGTGGCGGCCATCCTGTCCAACACGCGGGGACCGCAGGCGCAGGCACGCGGCGAGCTGGTGCCCCATCTCATCCACTTGCACGAGGTGTATCGCGCATTGCTGAGTGAGCGTGAGCGGCGCGGTGCCGTGGACTTTGACACCACCGAAACACAGATCGTGTGCGATGAAAGCGGGCGCATCGAGAAGATCGTGCCCCGTGTGCGCAACGACGCTCACCGCTTGATCGAGGAGGCCATGCTGGCCGCCAATGCCTGCAGCGCTGATTTCATTCTGCAGCACAAGCACCCATCGCTGTACCGTGTACATGAAGGCCCCACCCCTGAAAAGCGAGAGTTGCTGCGCAACTACCTCAAGGCGATGGGCATTGGGCTGACGATCAGCGAGGACCCCACGCCCGGTGAGTTTCAGGCGATTGCGGCCGCCACGCACGATCGGCCTGATGCGCAACAGATTCACACCATGCTGTTGCGCTCCATGCAGCAGGCCATCTACACACCGATCAACAGTGGCCACTTCGGCCTGGCCTTTGAGGCTTATACCCACTTCACCAGTCCGATCCGTCGTTATCCCGACTTGCTGGTGCACCGGGTCATCAAGGCCATCCTGGCGCGCGAACGCTACCAGTTGCCCGCGCTGCCCACCCCGGGTGAAGCCCATGCGCGTTTGGCGCGTCGCCTGGCGTCGCGCGTCAAGCCGCCTGAGCCCACGCAGCGCACCAAAAAGCCCGATGTGGATCAGCCCGCGTGGGAAGCGGCGGGCTTGCATTGCAGTGCCAACGAGCGCCGTGCCGATGAGGCCAGTCGCGACGTGGAGGCCTGGCTCAAGTGCAAGTACATGCGTGAGCATCTGGGCGAGGAATACAGCGGTGCGGTTTCCGCGGTGACCGGTTTTGGCGTGTTTGTCACACTGGACGCCTTGTATGTGGAAGGTCTGGTGCACATCACCGAACTCGGCGGCGAGTACTTCCGCTTCGATGAGGCCCGACAGGAATTGCGCGGTGAGCGCACGGGCATTCGGTACGCTGTGGGCTCGCGCGTGCAGGTGCAAGTCAGCCGGGTAGATCTGGACGGGCGCAAGATCGACTTTCGTCTGGTGCGCGATCCGCTCGATCCCCTGGTGCGTGGACGCGACAAGGACAAGCCCCCGCGCGACAAGGACAAGCCCTCTCGCAAAGGCTCACGCGATGCCCTTGAGGTAGAGCGGCCCGATACGCGCAGACACACCAGCGACAAGGCCAGTGGCCCACGCAAGGGTGTTGCGCCACAATCGCCGATCCAAGCGCTCAAGGCCGCTGTCAAAAAGGCAGCCGGTTTCAAAAAAGGCCGCAAGGCACGGCGCTGACACAGACGTGCACGGGGGATTGCTCAGGGCACCCATGACCAAGACAAACCAAGGAGATCTCACATGACAACATCTAAAGTGGCTATCGTGACGGGTGGCGGTTCCGGCGTGGGGCGTGCGGCAGCGCTGGCCCTGCTGCGTGATGGCTGGAACGTGGTGATCGCCGGACGCCGCCCCGAACCCTTGCAAGCCGTGATTGAAGAGTCCAAAGCCGGTTCTCGGGGCCTGGGCGTGCCCACCGATGTCGCCGACCCGGCTTCGGTCAAAGCCTTGTTCGACGCCGCGGTCAAGACCTTCGGCCGAGTGGACCTGCTGTTCAACAATGCCGGCGTGAACGCGCCAGGCATTCCTTTGGAAGAACTGTCGATCGAGCAATGGCGTAACGTGGTGGACATCAACCTGAACGGCATGTTTTTTTGCATTCAGCAGGCGTTCAGGGTGATGAAGGATCAAAGCCCCAAAGGCGGTCGCATCATCAACAACGGTTCCATCTCGGCCCATGCACCGCGCCCCAACTCCATTGCCTACACCGCCACCAAGCACTCGGTGACGGGCCTGACCAAGGCGGCCTCCCTTGATGGTCGCAAGTACAACATCGCGGTGGGGCAGATCGACATCGGCAACGCCGGCACCGACATGGCCTCGCGCATGGCGCGCGGCGTTCCCCAGGCCAATGGTCAGATTGCGATCGAGCCGCTGATGGACGTGAACACCGTGGGCACCTCGGTGCTGTACATGGCCAACTTGCCGCTGGACACCAACGTGTTGTTCCACACCGTCATGGCAACCCAGATGCCGTTCGTCGGCCGGGGCTGATCTCGGCCAGTCGGTCGGCAATCAGGGGCAACTGGGGCGGCCACTGGTCGGCCGCCTGACCGTGCCAGAACACGGCCTGTGTGGCAGCCTGCCAGGCATCGTCTCCTTGAGCCAGGCGTGCGCCGATCATCCCGGCCAGCACATCGCCAGTCCCGGCGGAGGCCAGGCGCGCATTGCCGCTGGGGTTGATACCTGGGATTCGGTGGGCCTGAGCGATCACAGTGCCCGAGCCCTTCAACACCACCACGGCCCCAAAACGCTCGGCCAACCGTTGCGCTTGACCCAGGCGGTTCGCTTGGATTTCTTGTGTGGAGCAGCCTTGCAGGCGTGCGGCTTCCAGCGGGTGCGGCGTGAGGATGGTGGGAAGGCTCCTGGCACCTCGCTGGCACAGCAAGTGTTGCAACGCGGGGTCCTGCGCAATGGCATTGAGCGCATCCGCGTCCAAGACCAGACTTTTGGCGGAGGACAACAGACGAGGTAACACGGCACGCACGGCGTCGCCACCGCCGCACCCGCACACCACATGGGTCTGTCGCACATCCAGCGCGTCGAGCGTGCGGGTCATCAAGGCACGTGGATGCGGGGCGTCGCCCTCTGAGGATGAAGGTTGGGCAGCCTGCCGCGCCAGCAGACACACCCAGACTCGGCCTGCCCCGGCGTGCAGGGCTGCACTGCCTGCCAGCCAGGCGGCCCCCTCCATGCCCACGTCACCGCCAACCACGGCCATGTCGCCGAACTGCCCTTTGTGGCTGGCATGGGCCGATACGGACAGCGTGGGTGCGGCCAGCAATTGGGCATCCGGGGTTGGGCTTTCAGAAGAGGCGGTCTGGCACGCCGCTGCGTTGGGTGCCGCTGCAAGACCGGGGGTTGCGCGCTCGACACCCAATCCATCCCACCACACGTCGCCTGCCCAGTCACGCCCATCCCGCGTGAAGAGACCCGGCTTGAGCGTGAGCAAACTCAGGGTGTGGCGACTGCTGGGCCCTCGCTCGGGAGGTCCGTGCCACGTGCCCGTCTCAGCATCGAGCCCGGAAGGGGTGTCGATGCACAACACCGGTGCGTGGGCCTGGTTCATGGCGCGCAACCACTCGGCCAGCGGGCCTGCCAGGCCAGGTTTGCCGCCAATGCCCAGCAGAGCGTCGATGGCGATATCCCAGGTGAAGGGGGGAGTTTGGTGTACCACCAACCCACAGGCCGCGAAACGTTGCCAGGCGGCTTGTGCATCTTGGGGGGTGGGCCGATCAGAGGAGGGGGGCAGGGCCGTGACGTGCACATCAAACCCGGCTTGGTGGAGGTGGCGGGCCGCCACAGCGCCGTCGCCACCATTGTTGCCGGGGCCGCAGGCGACCCACACCCGCTGGGCGTGGGGGGCGAGAGCGCGCGCCAACCGCGCGACAGACGTTCCCGCCCGTTCCATCAAGGGCGGGGAGGGGACGTCCGACAAGGCGGTCTGCTCCAGCGCTCGCGTGCTGGCAATTCCCTCCAGCGGCCAGGAACGTTGCGGGGTGACCCGGCATGGGCCGGTGGCTGCGACGGCGGGCGGGATCATCGCGGGGGCAAAGTCGGGAAGTTGAACCATGGGGCTATGCTAGAATCATGCGGTTTTACGGATGGGACCGACAGGGCACGCCCACCAGGCGAATGCACACATGCTCGAATACCGTCCACGAACACCATCGTAATTCACCTCAACCTCAAACCAGCCCCCCACAGGTGTTGGCCCGCACACGAAGGCGCAAGTCTTCATGCGTGTTGGCTGATTCGGGCTCGGTTTCAGACCTAACCTTTGGAGAGACCATGTCTATCACCATGCGCGAAATGTTGGAAGCCGGCGTCCATTTTGGACACCAGACCCGCTTCTGGAACCCCAAGATGGCCCCGTTCATCTTCGGTCATCGCAACAAAATTCACATCATCAACCTCGAGCAGTCGCTGCCGATGTTTCAGGACGCGGCCAAGTTCGCCCGTCAACTCTCGGCCAACCGTGGCACCATCCTGATGGTCGGTACCAAGCGCCAGGCCCGTGAAATCGTGGCCGCCGAAGCTCGCCGTGCAGGCGTGCCCTTTGTGGACCAGCGCTGGCTCGGCGGCATGCTGACCAACTTCAAGACGGTCAAGACCTCCATCAAGCGCCTGAAAGACATGAAGGCACAGCTGGAAACCGGTCTGGACGCTATGTCCAAAAAAGAACAGCTGATGTTCAACCGCGAACTCGAGAAACTCGAGAAAGACATCGGCGGTATCCAGGACATGGCCACCTTGCCGGACGCCATCTTTGTGATCGACGTGGGCTACCACAAGATTGCCATCGCCGAAGCCAAAAAACTGGGCATCCCCCTGATCGGCGTGGTCGACACCAACCACTCCCCCGAGGGCATCGACTACGTCATCCCCGGCAACGACGACTCCTCCAAGGCCGTCACCCTCTACGCCCGTGGCATTGCTGACGCCATCCTGGAAGGCCGTGCCAATGCGGTGCAGGAAGTCGTCAAGGCTGTGGCCGAAGGCGAAGACGAGTTCGTCGAAGTCGACAGCGCCGCCTGATTTGCCCATCGGCACCTCAGCAAGGGGCTCCGGTAGCCCCTTTTTCTCGAGTGCCGGCCCCATTCAACCTATCTAGAACCGAACCCGGAGAACACTATGGCAGCTATCACCGCCAGCATGGTCGCAGAACTGCGCGCCAAGACCGACGCCCCGATGATGGAGTGCAAGAAAGCCCTGACCGAGGCCGAAGGCGACATGGCCAAGGCGGAAGAACTGCTGCGCGTCAAGCTCGGCAGCAAGGCCGGCAAGGCCGCCAGCCGCGTGACCGCCGAAGGCGTGGTCGCCAGCTTCATCGAAGGCAACACCGGCGCGCTGATTGAAGTCAACTGCGAGACCGACTTTGTCACCAAGAACGACAGTTTCCTGGCCATGGCGCAAGCGGCGGCCCAACTGATCGCCCAGCACAACCCCGCCTCCATCGAGGCGCTGGGTGCCTTGCCCTACAGCCAGGACGGCTTCGGCCCCACCATGGAAGACGTGCGCAAGGGATTGATTGGCAAGATCGGCGAGAACATGAGCTTTCGTCGTTACAAGCGTTTCAGCGGCGACGCCTCTGTGACGTCGTACCTGCATGGCACGCGCATTGGCGTGGTGGTGGAATATACCGGCCATGAAACCGCAGCGCGCGATGTGGCCATGCACGTGGCCGCGATGAAGCCTGTCGCGCTCACCAGCGCCGACGTACCCGCCGACCTGATTGAGAAAGAGCGCTCTGTGGCCCAGGCCAAGGCTGCCGAATCCGGCAAGCCCGCCGAGATCGTCGCCAAGATGATCGACGGTTCGGTGCAAAAGTACCTCAAGGAGGTGTCGCTGTTCAACCAGCCCTTCGTCAAGAACGACAAGCAGACGGTTGAGCAAATGCTCAAGGCGGCCGGCACCACCGTCAAGGCCTTCACGCTCTATGTGGTGGGCGAAGGCATAGAGAAGCGCACCGATGACTTTGCCGCCGAAGTCGCGGCCCAGGTCGCAGCAGCCCGGCAAGGGGCCTGAGATCCAAGGGGACCACGGTCCCCTTTTTCTTGTCCGGTGTCCGGTGAAAACCCTGCGCCTGGCGGCTGCGAAGTCTTGTTCAGGCCGCTAAACTATGTCAACTTCTGGAGCCACTGAATGACCGACCGCCCGCCAGCCCACCAGCGTATCTTGCTCAAGCTGTCCGGTGAAGCCCTGATGGGCGACGATGCCTTTGGCATCAACCGGGCCACCATTGTTCGCATGGTCGAGGAGGTGGCAGAGGTCACCCGCCTGGGGGTGCAGGTGGCGGTGGTGATCGGCGGGGGCAACATTTTCCGTGGTGTGGCCGGTGGCTCTGTTGGCATGGACCGCGCGACGGCCGACTACATGGGCATGCTCGCCACGGTGATGAACGCCCTGGCCTTGGCGGACACCATGAACAAGGCGGGTCTCACGGCGCGCGTGATGTCAGCCATTGGTATCGAGCAGGTGGTGGAGCCCTATGTCCGTCCCAAGGCCCTGCAGTACCTGGAAGAGGGCAAGGTCGTGATCTTCGCGGCGGGCACCGGCAACCCCTTCTTCACCACGGACACGGCGGCCGCCTTGCGCGGCGCAGAGATCGGGGCCGAACTCGTTCTCAAGGCGACCAAGGTCGACGGTGTGTACAGTGCCGACCCGAAGAAAGACCCCAGCGCCACCCGCTACCACAAGATCAGTTTTGATGACGCCATTCGGCAGAACCTGGGCATCATGGACGCCACGGCATTTGCCTTGTGTCGCGACCAGAAACTGCCGATCAAAGTGTTCTCCATCTTCAAGCATGGCGCCTTGCGCCGTGTGGTGATGGGCGAGGACGAAGGCACGCTGGTGTACGCTTGAGCTGTGCAACAAGGAAGAGTGAAATGAGCATTGCAGACATCAAGAAAAACGTCGACACCAAGATGGCCCAATCGGTCGCTGCGCTGTCCAACAACCTGAGCAAGATCCGCACGGGACGCGCCAACCCCGCGCTACTCGATGCCGTGATGGTCGATTACTATGGCAACCCCACGCCGCTCAACCAGGTGGCTAACATCTCCCTGCTGGACGCTCGAACCATCTCCGTGCAGCCTTGGGAAAAAGGCATGGGGCCCAAGGTGGAAAAAGCCATTCGCGACAGTGACCTGGGCCTGAACCCGGCGGCCATGGGCGACCTGATCCGTGTGCCCATGCCTGCCATGACCGAAGAGCGACGCAAAGAACTCACCAAGGTGGTGCGTCAGGAGGGGGAGAGTGCCAAGGTGGCCGTGCGCAATTTGCGCCGTGATGCCAACGAAGCGGTCAAGAAACTGGTCAAGGACAAGCTGGCCTCCGAAGACGATCAGAAGCGCACCGAAGCCGACATCCAGAAAGTCACCGACAAGTTCATCGCCGAGATCGACAAGGTGGTGGCGGCCAAGGAACAGGACTTGCTGGCCGTCTGACGGACCAGCACGCCATGCTCAAGCAACGCGTCATCACTGCGCTGGTCTTGTTGGCGTTGCTGTTGCCGGCCTTGTTCCACTCACGCCCTGAGGCATTGGCGGTCTTGACCCTGGTCTTGATTGCTGCGGGTGCCTGGGAATGGGGGCGTCTCAACCAACTCAGTCAGGCCCCTTCGCTGGCCGTGTCCGGTGTATGCCTGGCCTTGTGCCTGCTGAGCTGGGTGCAGGGCTGGCCTTGGGAGCCCTCGCGGCTGCTCTGGCTGTCGATCGGGGCCGCCTGGGTCCTGCTGGGCGTGGCGCTCCTGAGACTGGGGGTGGTGGGCTGGCCTAGCGTGGCGCTGCCTCTTCGTCTGGTGGGCGGAGTGGGCGCCCTGTGGATGACCTGGCTGGCAGTGTTTCAGGCCAAGATCATCGGCATCAACTTCCTGCTGTCCTTGTTGACCCTGGTCTGGATGGCTGACATTACCGCGTACTTTGCGGGTCGCGCCCTGGGGCGTCACAAGCTCGCGGTGGCCATCAGTCCCGGTAAAACCTGGGAGGGGGCACTGGGCGGGCTGGTGGGCGTGTTGCTGATGGCTTTTCTCTGGTCCTGGGCGGATGGTCGCGTCGACGTGGACAGTCCCAGCCTGTACTCGCGATTGCAGGACAAGGGCACGCTGATCTTGATGCTGGGGGCTGCCTTTCTGACCGCCATGAGTGTGGTGGGCGATCTGGTCGAGTCGCTGGTCAAGCGCAGCGCTGGTTTCAAGGACAGCAGCCAGCTGTTGCCCGGGCATGGTGGCGTCCTCGATCGCGTGGATGCCTTGCTGCCCGCCTTGCCGCTTGGCATGATGCTGGCGTTGTTGTAAGCCCACCCACCCACGGACCTACCTTGTTGCCATGACCCTGCAGCGTCTCACCATTCTGGGCTCCACGGGCTCCATCGGGACCAGTACCCTGGATGTGGTGGCGCGCCACCCTGGGCGCTTTGAGGTGTTTGCGTTGACCGCATCCCGCCAGGTGGACCTGATGTGGCATCAATGCCAGACTTTCCGTCCGCGCCACGCCGTGATGGTGGATCCCGTGGCCGCAGCCGACTTGGCGCAACGCGTGCGAGCCGCCGGTCTGCCCATCGAGGTCCACAGCGGCGCTGCAGCGTTGGATGAGGTGGCCTCACACCATGAGGTGGATGCCGTGATGGCCGCCATCGTGGGCGCGGCCGGTCTGTCCTCCTGCCTCGCAGCTGCGCGAGCGGGCAAGCGGCTCCTGCTGGCCAACAAGGAAGCCCTGGTGGTGGGCTGTGAGGTGTTCATGCAGGCGGTGAAAGAGGGCGGTGCCACCCTGTTGCCGATCGACAGCGAGCACTCGGCTATTTTTCAGTCTCTGCCTGATGACCCGGCCACGTGGGACCGTCGGGTCGACAAGATCATCCTCACCGCGTCGGGGGGGCCGTTTCGCACCCTGGATCCGTCGCGGCTGCGTGAGGTGACCCCTGAACAGGCCTGCGCGCACCCGAACTGGGTGATGGGGCGCAAGATCTCCGTGGACTCTGCCACCATGATGAACAAGGCGCTCGAGGTGATCGAGGCGCGCTATCTCTTTGGCCTGGGGCCCGATCGCCTCGAGGTGGTGATCCACCCGCAAAGCGTGATTCACTCCATGGTGCAGTTCCGCGACGCCTCGGTGGTGGCGCAACTGGGCACGCCGGACATGCGGGTGCCGATTGCCTATGGCCTGGCCTGGCCGGAGCGGATCGAGTCTGGGGCCGCCACGCTCGATTTTCGTGCTCTGTCGGCGATGACCTTTGAAGCCCTGGATCAGGCAGGACACGCCGAGCGCTTTCCCGGACTTCGCCTGGCCTGGGACGCCTTGCGGGCGCCGGCAGGCACCACGGCCGTGCTCAACGCCGCGAACGAGGTGGCTGTTGCGGCCTTTCTCGAGCGCCGTATTCGCTTCGACCAGATCCACGTGGTCAACCTGGAGGTGGTGGCGGGCTTGCCCCCCTCGGCACCGGCGTGCCTCGACGACCTCTTGGCCTTGGATGCCCAGGCACGTCTGCGGGCCGAGCACACGGTGCAGGGGCTGTCCCGGTGAGGGTGCTGACTGCATGACAACCCTGCTGGCCTTCCTGGTCGCCCTGACCCTCTTGATCGCCGTCCATGAGTACGGCCACTACCGTGTGGCCGTGGCCTGTGGTGTGCGGGTGTTGCGTTTTTCCATTGGCTTTGGTCCTGTGCTGTGGCGCTGGAAACCCAGCCGGCCACGACCCCACCAGGACACCGAGTTTGTGCTGTGCGCGATTCCGTTGGGGGGCTATGTGCGCATGCTCGACGATGCCGAGGGCCCGGTGGCCGAGCAGGATCAGCCCTTTGAGTACCAGCGAAAACCGCTGGCCTACCGGGCCGCCATTGTGCTGGCGGGTCCGATGGCCAACCTGTTGCTGGCGGTGGCGTTGTATGCCGTGATGCACTGGATCGGCGAGTGGCAACCGCGTGCCGTGCTGTCCACCCCCATGCCCGCTTCAGCGGCTGAGCAAGCCGATGTTCGTAGCGCCGACCGTGTGCTGCGATCGGGCTGGAGCAATGGCCCTCTGCAGGAGGTTCAGTCCTGGCAGGATTTGCGCTGGCAGATGATGCAGTCCCAGCCGAGCCGCTACGAGGATGCCCAGTGGGTGCTGGAGTTGCAATCCCGTGACGGTCAGGCTGTGCGGGAAGTTCGCATGGCTGTTCCCGCCACTGCGCCCGAGGACGGTGTGATGACGCCCGAGTGGTGGGGGTTGCGTGGTCCCTGGATGGCTCCCGTGCTGGGAGAACTGGTGCCCGGTGGCGTGGCGCAACAGGCCGGATTGCGCAAGGGGGATACCGTGGTGCGCATTCAGTCTCGGCCTGTGCCGGATGCGGTGGCGCTGCGAGCCTCGGTTCGTGCCAGTGGCGCCGAAGCATCGGCCGCGCAGGTCTGGGAGGTGGCGCGGCGTGGCCAACCCGGCCTGTTGCTGATAGAGGTGCAACCGCGCCGTGTTGAGACCGATGCGGGCCCCATCGGGCGCATCGACGCGATGGTGGGCGAGCCGCCCGCCCAGGTGCTGGTCCAGTTTGGACCCTGGGACGGGTTCATCCGCGCGGTGGAGCGGACGGTTGACGTGGCCAGCATGACGGTGCGGACTCTCGGGCGCATGGTCATCGGACAAGCATCCTGGCAACAGGTGACTGGGCCGATCACCATGGCGGAATATGCCGGCAAATCTGCGGCCCTGGGATTGACGGCCTTTCTGGGATTTTTGGCGCTCATCAGTGTGAGCCTGGGGGTGCTGAACCTGCTGCCCATCCCGGTCCTCGATGGGGGGCACCTGATGTATCATCTTTGGGAGGCGATCACGGGTCGTCGGCCGTCCGGTGGATGGCTCGATGGGCTCAACCGCCTTGGGTTAGTTCTGGTCTTGTTGCTGATGGTGGTTGCCCTGCGCAACGATCTGATGCGCTGGTGGCCTCTCCAGCCCTGATCCATTGCAACACCACCCTCTTGCCCTATGACCCACAACCTGATGCGGCCCTTTCTGATTCTGGTTCGAACGGTGGTGGCCTGTCTGTTGACGGTTCAACTCGCCTGGGCCGTCGAGCCCTTTGAAATCAAGGACATCCGCATCGAAGGGCTTCAGCGTGTGGAGCCCGGCACGGTTTTTGGCAGTGTGCCGTTTCGCATTGGCGACACCTACACCGATGAAAAAGCCACCACCGCCATTCGCAGTTTGTTTGGGTTGGGATTGTTCAAGGACTTGCGCATCGACGTGAGCGGCGGCGTGGTGGTGATTGTGGTCGAAGAGCGCCCGGTCATCGCTGCAGTGGATTTTGTGGGAGCCAAGGAGTTCGACAAAGAGGTGCTGCGGAAGTCTTTGCGTGATGTGGGCCTGGCCGAGGGTCGGCCCTACGACCGTGCCCTGGCCGATCGTGCCGAACAAGAACTCAAGCGCCAGTACATCAACCGCAGCCTGTACGCTGCCGAGGTGATCACCACCATCACGCCTATCGAGCGAAACCGCGTCAACCTGACCTTCAGCATGATTGAAGGCGATGTGGCCAAGATCAAGGAGATTCGCATCGTGGGAAACAAGGTGTTCCGCGAATCCACGCTGCGGGATCAGTTTGATCTCGATACTGGCAATTGGCTGAGTTGGTACACGAAGTCGGACCGCTATTCCCGCGCCAAACTCAATGCGGACCTGGAAACGCTGCGGTCCTACTACTTGAACCGTGGTTACCTGGAGTTCAAAATTGACTCCACCCAAGTCTCCATCTCACCCAACAAGCAAGACATCACCATCACCATCACCATCACCGAGGGTGAGCGTTTCGGTGTGTCGGCGGTGCGGCTTGAGGGATACTTTCTTGGTCGTGACGAAGAATTCAAGTCCCTGGTCACCATCAAGCCGGGCCAAGCTTACAACGCCAATGATGTGACCCAAACGATCAAGGCTTTTTCCGACTACTTTGGTAACTTTGGGTTTGCTTTCGCGCGTATTGAGCCCCGTCCAGAGATCGATCGCGCCACCAACCTGGTCACGGTGGTCCTGCAGGCGGATCCCTCTCGTCGCGCCTACGTGCGGCGCATCAACATCTCGGGCAATGCCCGTACCCGAGATGAAATCATTCGCCGAGAATTCCGTCAGATGGAGTCGGCCTGGTACGACGGCGACCGCATTCGCCTGTC
>JACCDP011177383.1_pt1 | contig 46541 bp, 40 predicted proteins | sample 7445841 | NCBI WGS metagenome assembly JACCDP01 (sample SAMN15323441, study PRJNA562643) | freshwater metagenome | isolation source: river surface water | place: USA:Blue River Watershed | collected 2017-08-17
ACATCTGCTGGTTTACTAGTAGGTTTCAGAGTACTCATGTACAATTCCCGTTCCGCAAGATGTTTACGATTCATATGTGTGAAATTCATAAACAATTCGAGCGCATCAAATACGGGCTGGGATACACTTGCGACATTGAAAAAGATTCCGTTGTCATTTTCGGAATAGGGCGCTTCATGCCGCTGTAAAATACGGACAATTTCAATGTATTCGGATTTTGTAAGACCTTTAAGACCATCTAAAAACACCTTACGGCGCTCATATTCAGCGGAGCTAAGCAATCCGGGTGTCGCACTACTATCAGACATTCTTTCTTATTCGACATCTTTAGGCCTAAGATTTATTCCGCAGCTTCTTCTTCACTATAGAGTTTACCGACAGCCATGATAAATGTATCATTCGCTTGGAATCGACTGCGTTCAATGCGCACACGAGCAGTATCTCCTTCCTTGAGGGCGTCAAATCGAGCATCCCCAATGTGCGAATCGCGAGGCAAGAGAATACGGATCGCATCCTTGTACACAACGTAAGCACCCATTTTGTTGACTTTCAGGATCATTCCTTCTACAACCGTATCGGCGGTAGGATAGAGCACATCGCATTTGACCTTACAATCGTACATGAGATTACCGGTAAATCGCCCATTTTCCGCTACACCCATGCTACGATCGAGTAGTTCAATGGAACCGGGATTAATATACCCATCCGCATTACACTTTCCCGCAAGTTTTTCGCGTAGTTTTGTTAGTAAGAGCTCCTTAATACCATCCGCTGTGCGAATGCTATTGAGTTCACTAGGAGTGAGAGCGATACGTTCGTCTAAATAGATAGTATGGAACATTTTGCTATCCTTCTAACCTGTTGCGGGGTTTATCATTTTTTTACAAACGCCCCGTTTAGGTCATTTTTACCCCCGCGCGCGCGGCATCTACAAGAGACAAGAACCATCGCGTTCCACCAACATGCTTCATATCTAGCCAACGTAGCAAGAATTCCATGTAGGGACAGGATTGCTTCAAACTCATGTGCGATACATGGGTTACCTTCAGGTCTGGATTCTTCGCTTTTGCCTTCGGATTGAAGCGCTTCTTGACCGCATCTTGTATATCTTTGCGCAGTTCATCCGATGCGCGATCCGCGTCGTCATCGGCCAACAATAAGGATAAGATCGATGCTTTTACGGCTTCATCCAAGACCGATCCGCGAATCGTATCCTGGATCAATTTAATACGATGTTCGTGATTCAGCAAGTTACTGGTATTCGTACATTCCGCGCCGTCCAACGACCCTTTATCGAGTTTGTTTACACTCTTGAACACGACATTTCCTTTCTTGTTGACAAGCATACCAAAAATAGGACCGGCGCCACTGACACGATCCACTGGCGGACCAATCATCGTATTCACAACCCCTTCATAAATCGACGGACATAGTTCAGGAGCATCTTCTTCCTGCCCTTTTGTATAACAGTATTTCTCCACCGTCGAATTATCGGTATTGTAAATAATGTACCCACTTAATCCGCGATCATTGAAGAGTTCCGATTTGAATAAATCCGCAAATTGCTGTTCGTCACCCAGGGATCCAGCACGGACAGCCCACGAATTAAATACAGCCGCACGTTCCTTGGAAGACCACATATTATCTACCCACCATTTGTATGCGATGGATTTTGTTTCAGGCAACGAACCAAAATGATTGAATAACCATCGCCATCCGTAAAACGCATCGCGTGTGAACCCCATGGGCGGTTCAATATCACCTACCGGTGTTGCTATGACACGTTCCAAGATAACCGTCCAATCACGTAAGGATTGTAAGGCGCTAGTACGCAACGAATCGTCAGACACTTTTACAGGTTCTTTTGTTAGAACCGGCTTGGGTGCTTCCGTAAATGTGGGTGCCGCCGATTGTAGAATCGATCGATGCGGCGCAAAGGAACGAGGTAAGCTTCCAAAGGCTCGACCGTAGCGCATGGCTAATGGAATACGTGTATCTGTAACACGATCCGGTTGGAATACTATGTATCCGTTCAGTAATACAAGTGTTCCGTAAATTCCATCCTCGCGTCGAATACGTAACGATCCTAACGCTTCGCGGAGACCAATCGATCCAATGGACCACGGCATGTCATCGTAGACTTCGCGCTTAATCAAATCAAGAGGTAAGGCCACAAATTCCGAAAAAATATCCGCAAGACGTTCTTGCTTTTCCAAGAATTTGCGACGGAAATCGATTTCTTTGTAGGTCGATTCATTGGATTCTACAGGCCCGCCACTTACTACGGGCGTCGAGCCACAGATGTATTCACATTTATCCGAGAAATCACAGAAACTTGTGTAAGGCTTATCGTGTAAATCGTATTCTTCATAGACACGTCGTTTCGCATCTGTAATGCGTCGACTCTGTAAATCTTTGAGTAAAATCGCATCGATATTCAACATACAATCCCACGCATTGATCTTCATTAAGCGAGTCACACGGCCTATTGGTTGTGCTTTACGAACGGCTAAACGATAGGCGTACAAATCCGCAGTTTCGTAAGTAGGTATATTGATCGCATGTAGGTAGATCAGGCAATTTCGTTTTTCCAAGGGTAATGCAACGTGACTACAGAAACGGACACCACGACCCTCGATCTGTTCAATACGATTCAAGTGATACCAGCCGTCCAGTAAATGGAGTTCACGGATACATTTCAAATCGAGACCCTCGGACGCAACTTGGGATCCAATGATCGCTTTGACTTTCGCACCTTCCGCTTCCTTTTCGTTCGCAAAGGTTGTCGCATACGTTAATAAGCCTTTGAAATTGGGCGATAACCCATCGTCACTTGTTAACAAGATATAGTAGTGTTTGGGTTTCGGCGCACCGGCACGCTTCAGAAGAGGCGCAGGAGTTCCATCCGCTAACACGCGGCACCATCCCATTAATTCTAAAGCAATCGCAAGAGGCAACGCACCGCCTTTGACATAACGAGAGTAGACAAAGGACATTCCTTCCGCGGCTTGGATACTTTCCACAATTCGCGCAATCTTGGGCGCGTGATTGGGCAGCCCTTTTCCAAATACAGAATCAATGGAGGGAACAGTTCCATCTTCTTGTGGAAGCGGTTTCCAACTAAACTGACGTAACTTCAATCCACCCGCATGGAGCGTTTCTTCTCCCATGTATCCTTCCCATCCACGGGATCCAAAGAGACCGTTGGGATAGGTAATATTTCCCATCTGCATCGTTTGATCCAAAATGAAATCCGATACTTCAGAGGCTTCCATTTCACGTTCTTCCGATGGAATCGCATTACGACTCAGAGCGCGTATTAACGATTCTCCTACTTTTGTACTCTCGTCGACATTGGTTACAACCAATGGTAATTCTTGCATAATTTTTACATCCGTTTCGGTCAGTTTGACTTGTCCTTCGCGGCGGGAAATTGATACATTTGGATAAGACGCCATGAATTCTGCACCGCCTGATTCAGGAGGTGTAAGACGCAAAGGGAATGTATTCGGATTTTCACCACGCATATAACTGACATAGCGCTTGATGACTTTGGTAAGTTTTGCTTCGCCATCCGCCGCAAATGTTCCATCCGCATTAAAGATTTCGCGCACAGTTAGTTTGGATCGTTCGTCCTTTGTATCATTTACACTGAGAATATTCAGTAAAAAGACAATTTCAGGTGCCGTGTTGTACATAGGAGTTGCTGTCATGAGCATGAGACGCATACCTTCCGCAATACGCACAATATCCTGTAAAATAGGAGTCAACTTCTTGCCTTCGGCCGCATCGGTTAACTTGGCGGCATCTGGTTCGTCGTCGGCGGAATCGGCTTCCGCATCACGCAAGTTATGGGCTTCATCAATGATTAACAAATGGTCGGAAAAGAGATTCATAATGATTTCTCGTTCCTTATCCTTGCGCGCTTGGCCTTTGATAACATCTGGAATTCTCTTGAATTGTTTTAAGATCCAGTTTGCGAATGCCAGATAGCCCATGATCTTGTAACGCTTGCGGACCAATTTATCGACTTCTTTCTCGATTTCTTCGCGCGATTCGGAAGCAGCGACATTCGCTAAGCGCAAATACGTCATGCCAGTACATTGTGGGGATTTCCAGCGTTCTCCCGTTAAGGCGAATTCCTGCTTGGTCGCCGGCACGAGTTTACTCACATCAAAGATCGTCTTCTTGAAGCCGTCCGCAATAGCCTGTGGTGCCAATATATAGACGGTATTGTACGGCATCACTTCCAAGAAGGTTTCGGCGACGGTTACAGCGGAACAGGTTTTACCGACACCGACACCATGATTCAGTAAAAGCCCACGATAGGGAGTCGATGGATGTAGGAATCGTGCGACTAAGCGTTGGACGGCCGTCGTTTCAAAGACTTGACGGCTTTTGATACATGTATCTTCGTCGGCAGATACAGAGGAAAGCGACGCAAATTCTGTTTTACGAAATAAGCGTGAAGCGAAATCCGGGTCATCGATATCTGGATATAAGCCGAGTTCTTCGTCGCGTTCTCGTAACCATTTATCGGGTCGAGTACCACGACGCATCATAGTTTCGACGAGTGTATCACGCACGGCAAGATTCGCAGACGTATTGATATTCTGTATCCAATCGTCGATCAATTCTTCTTTGGGTTTTGGAGCAAATACGTCTCGCATTAAGAACGGATTTGGACCCTGATCCGTAGATCGAATCACTGTGGGAAATTCAGCCATTCTCTGTCTATATTAGGCTCGTAATTAGATTTGCGATTATTAATCGTATATCTAAGTAAATGATGACCGACTTACAAAAACGTATATTGCTCTTTTTATTTGGATGTATCGGTGTTCGATCGCTGTTTGTCTATCTTGCTAAAATCGCAGATCCGACTATGCTTCAATATCTTGGGTATCTAGCATTGCTGCCCGCAATTGGATTTATCTATATCTACGCAACGGATTCGAGAAAGACGGGCCCCGAAGTCTTTGGTGATAAGATTTGGTGGAATTCGCTACGCCCGATGCATGGATTGTTATACGGAGCGTTCGCAGTCTCTGCTATCTATGGATATGGAAACGCCTGGTATTTCTTATTGGCGGATGTTATCATTGGGCTCGTAAGTTTCCTGATTTTTCATGTAACGCACGATAATTTATTATGATAAACCTATATATACAATGTCTCGCAGCGTAGAAAACATCGCGGCAAATTGTGATAAGGCGCCGCCCCGCACTTATCCAAGCACATATAATTTAACAGATTCGTCACAGTTTAACGATTTTTATTCGGATCTTACACTTCAAGAGAGTCAATTAAAACTGACACTCGATGGCAAGCCATCAAAACAGCAAAAAAGCCCAACATTTATGCTATCGGGTCGTCAGGAGTTAATTTTACATCGATATACTCAATTTTATGATAAAAAAGGTATTCTGTTGTTACATGGTGTAGGTTCTGGCAAAACGATTACATCGATTGCTATGGCATTGCATTCGTTGGATTGGGCACAAGAACGTATGGATAAAGGGAATGCACGTCGTATCACAATTGTAGCACCCTCTGGTATTTATGAACAGTTTATCGATACGTTAACGAACATTATACCAAATATTAATATAACTACGCCAGGCAAAGGTCTTTATGGATTTCCTACTCATAAGGGGGAATATTTAGGACGCCAAGTAACATTTCGCGGTATCAAATATTCTGATTTGAATAAGCAATTTGCCGCATCGGACAATTGGCAGGCAATGGAAAATCTTTTTAAAGGAGATATTGTTATTTTTGACGAAGGTCATCGGTTGTTTCGACCCATTATGTCGAAAACAGAAGCAATCATCGAGCAAATGACAAAACGCAGAGTTTTAAAACATGCGAAACGATTTATTGTGATGACTGGCACACCATTTAATTTAGAAGATTCGGATATACTCACAATGTTAAAATTTATAGAATGTAATTCTATGAATACAGGCGATGAGAAGGAAGATGCTAAATGTTATAATGACTCTAGATTTAATCTTTCACAGTTTAAAAATTTTGGCAAAAAGACTGGTACGTGGACCGATAACTTATTAGCATCTGACAACAGAACAGATCCTTTTGATACCTGGTTCATGTTTTTTCTTAGCGGGTTCGTGTTTGCAGGGGGTATACCAGCTATACCAGTTGTAAACATTGTCCAATCCGCACAAGCCTGGTTTACTTCGCGAATGCAAGATTGGAAAACTGGATTAATTGGTATTGGAGACTTATTTTTCGGACCAGGACTTAATAGTCGTATACTAAATAGAAGAGAAAAACCAATAAATGCACAGTTTCCTAACAACCTAGAGGAAGACGATGAAGAAGATGAAAATGAAGAAGAGGATCAGAGAAATTCTATATTCGGAGCATTGCCATATAATGCTGGTGGCGGCGGTATGACAAAACAGAATGCGGCAATACTATTAGGTGTAAACGCAAGTGCGAACAAATCAACGATTGAGCGCGCATATAAAAATGCTATGCGTAAATACCATCCTGATAGTAGACATGACACAGCTAATAAGACATTATCACTAAATCAGAAAACAACCAAAGCCAAGAATATTACGTCTGCAAAAAATGCGCTGCTTTCAACCAATGCAGTTTCGAACGTATCCACAAATATGTCGAATATACAGACCATTTTAGATTCAAAATTAACAAGTCAAGAGCAAGAAGGACTGTTTGCGCGTGTTTATGGAGTTACAAGTGCTCCAGGATATATAACATATGTTGAAAATAATAGCGCGATGTTTGAATATCTATCGGCTATTCCAAAAGAAGAGGTTGAAGAAGCATTTTCCCTAGTAATAGATTATTTTAAAACAAATGTTTTACCATCATTACAAGATGCGAAAGGTCGTATCACTGAAGATAATATTAAGAGAAGTGCCGATGAAGTTATACAAAATTTTAATGCTATTGAATTTGAAACAATTATGGCAGAACCACTTTCTACATATTTGGAAGATAGTAAACAATCAAGTATGCTTACAAACCAAGTTGGAGGTATGTATATACCTGGTTCATGGCTTATTGAAGGAGGAAGTGAGGCTTTAAGACGTTTTAAACGATATCTTCTTATAAAACACGATTTGCTATTCCCACTTGATTATAAAATGTTAGCAGAAGCCGCATTGGAATATACATCCATTATCGATGTTACTATGAAAAAGGTTGACGAGTCAATAATTGGAAAAATAATTGAGATTGATGGTATCAAACATAAAGTTAATGGATTTAATGAAACAAATTTAGATATTATTCAAAAATATATAAAAGAAGACGCAGTCGTTAGTGGATATACATATCCGCAAAAGATTGTGGAATTTTTATTTACACAGTATACTCAAGATCAACAACAGTTTGGTTCGGATGTAATGGGTGCTAAACCAGAAATACGAAAAACAAAACATTGGGATAAAAAATTCGGAACAAATATGAAAGATTCGAGAAATACAGCAACTCGTTCTATTGGTAATTATTCTCTAGATTTCGAAACATTTACAGCAGAATATAATTCGGCAGCATTGTTTCCAAAATATCAACTCAAAGACGCAAATTATTTAACAGATGAAGCAATTCCATCAGGAACAACTATGTTTGAATGTCCAAAATTTATAAAAGTATTACAGCATTTGTTAATCATGAAAACTGGATATATGTATACAGGCAAAGAAAATAAGTTTATACCGCACCCCCATTTAACAACCTCGACAAAAGATAAAACCTTAGGGCGTTACAAAGGTCAACATGGGCGACCTGTATGTTTTGGAGATGATCCATATGATTTACAACAATATCCAAGCCATGTGCCTTATACTGAGTATGATGCTGCCACACACTATTATTTACCACTTGTATGGAGTTCAAATGAAATTGCTGGTATTAATTTATTTGCGGTGTTTTTAGAAAGTTTGGGATTTAAATATATTGTATTACATGCCGAAGCTGAAAAAGATGTACTTGAACGTGAAAAACGTCGTGGGTTAAGTCGAACATATCCATTAGCAGAACAATCCGTACGAAATGAATTCAAGAATTTAATGACACAGATTGAACGCGGTGACTTTGTTGATATTCTTGCTGAAATAAACAAGTTAAAGGAGAAGGTTGATAAAAACGATCCGATATGTGTACTATTACATGCTGATATGACAGAAGGCATTGATTGTAAGTTTAATCCTGCAATATTTTTGTTAGAACCACCAAATACATATGGTGATTATGAACAGCTTTGCGGCCGTGTATTGAGAACATATGGAAAACCCTATGCAGAAGTTCCTAAGAAGATAGTATATCAAATGGCGTCATATAACTATAAGGATTTGAGAGAAGTCGTTAATAAGCGCAATCAATGGTCCGATACTGTAGACATGGAGGGAAAGTCATTTTTATATGATAAATCTGGCAGACTCACAGATGCCGCATTAATCGCATGGGAACAACGCAAAGATTCATTAGGAGCATATGCACCTTCTTCGTGGTATGATGGAGTAAAATCAGCAAAAGCAACCATGGATTGGAAAACATGGTGGGATTTATCCAAACAACAACTTAAAGCGTATGTTAGCCTCGCCGAAAAGACTATTACGTTTCAATCAGATGATGATAAAGCCGACGTCATTGTTGAATTGCAAAAATTAGGGATTGAAAAAGGCAAAATAAAAACGTATGGTTATTATAGCGCACTTACTGGCAATAACTATGCTATGGCGGTTGTGAATCGTTCAAACGAAATGATGGCGGGTCGCTTAGCCAAACATAAAAAGGATTTGGAAAGTATACAATTACGAAAAGAAGTCTTACAACAAAAACAGCGTACTGCTGTAATTAAACAAATAGAAGCTGAAGAAGAAGGCAATGTTAAACAACAATATATAGATGCATTGCTTGAGTTAAATAAACCTTCTATGACTATAGGTAGTCCTGACTTTGATTGTATGAGGGCTTTATTCCATGTAGAATATTATGTAACACAACTCAAAGATCAGCTTATGAAACCAAGTTCAATTCTCGTACAGGAAGCCTTACAAACATTATCACATTCTGATACAACAAAAGAATTTGTAAAAGAAGGAGTTAAAGCTTTAATGGGTTCGACAATAGGAAAGCCAATAATCAAAGCAGCAAGCATAGTAACAGGAAAACAGCTAAGTGTGTCAACGAGCGAACCACCAAAATTACCAGATTTGGATCAGATTCGACTCTTTGCGATGAAAAAGCCAGGATCACAATATTTGCCATGGTTTCGCGCATTCCAATATCCAACAGCAGATCAATCCATCCTCAGTCTATCAAACATTCAAAATATAACATATAGCCCAACCGCGGAATATACTCGATTAAGTACTGAAATTCCTACAATATTGACTAAATATGGCACCGTTAGCACACAAGAAGACGTTCAAGCGATCGACCAATTTTATAAGGATTTAGCATTCGAAAACAGAAAGGGGCTAGTAACAATTACCTTTGTAGCTGACTATGTGCCATCCGTTGTGCGTTTAATCAAACAACAGAAAACTGGAACGAATGGTGTTGTTAAGATTTTATCTATTGAATCTAATCAAGTAAATTGTCCTTATCGTCAATTGGAGGCAGCTGGATATGCGTTCGCAAAAGAAAATGCGGATGCCGCACACGAAAATGTCGCATGCCCTCCTTCTATTACTATTGTTGAAGATAGTCAAAATGCAGTGGCACAAAACGCAGGGCCACGAAATGCTGTTGTAGCTGTTGCGAATAATACTAAACCTCGCCGATCAACCCGCAATTTCACACCAGTTGTTTCTTATTTTCCTTCTAGACGAACCAAAAAGAATAGTAAATTAAACACACATTTAACAAAACCGGCATTACGACAAATTATAGCAAAAGAAAAGACAGTTGAATTATCAAAAGCAAAAGATTTAATAAAATCATTGGTTGTATCTAGCAACAATATTGAACCTACATGTAAGACATCCATAGCAACTAAGATCGATAAAATTAATGTAAGTAGTCCAGTGTCTAATATTATATCTCCTGTTGCAAAACAATTGCCACAACCAAAAGGTTTCTGGAAAAAGATCAATGAGGCGAATAACAATAATAACTCGCAGGTTGAGAATAACAATAACAACTCGCCTGCTGAAATAGTGAATAAATTGGCAGCAATAAAACCAGTAACTGTCGAAAACCCAGTTATACAACCAGTTGTCGAAAAACCAGCATTTAATATGAACGCTTTCGCTAAACAACTTTCTGCCAATAAAGCAGCAGATAATGCCCGCAAGGCAGCAGATAATGCCCGCAAGGCAGCAAATGAAGCAGCGCGCATTGCCAGCAATGAAGCCGAGTTAAAGTCCATACCATCAAATCTGCAAAATTTGTTTCGCACAGTGCAGCACACACGAAAGAATGCCGCAAATAAGAAATCAAATTTGAATGCTAAACAAAGAAATGCAGAAGGCCTTTCGAAAGCGCTTCGAGAAAGACGCACTGGAAAAGAAAAGACATTCAAAGCACAAAATGATGCTAAACGGGCAAAAGCTGCATATAATTTAGCACAGCAAGCGGCAGCGAATGCGAGAGCGGCATATAACCAAGCAAATGCTGCCCGTCGCACACAACAAATGCAACAAAACAAAGCAAAAGGGGTTTCCTGGGCAGCAAAAGCAGCAGTCAAAGGTGGCAAAATGAAAACCCGTTCAAATAAACGGGTGACGGGTGGTAGAGGCAAAACATACAAGTTGCGCCGTGACTAGAGCTAGTAAATAATAGAATTCAATAAATATAATATAATTAGTATATTATATTTATTACACTTTTACTGTATCTCGTTTACCGCGTCGTCCATTCAATCGCCGCAATCAATTTCTCCTTCCAGTCCCCCTCCACGATATGTCTATGAATTCCTTCTAACATTGCGCGCTTTTCCTTATTCGTTTCGCGAATCAGTTCATACGCACGCTCGTACGGAAACCATCCAATATTTCCAACTTCACGACTCATCACACGATTCATCGGCTGATGGACCGCAACTACATCGGCTTGACATCCGCCAATATAATAGACCTGTTTGTAAGGAATACCGTTCGTTCCAGTATATTCCTCTGTACATACTGGGATTCCTTGCGCAATATGTACAACTTTACTCGAGAATCCTGTTTCCTCCGAAAATTCACGCAGAGCGCAGACAAGTTCCGATTCATGCGCTGTACGGCGCCCTTTCGGAAATCCCCATTCTGGCTCATTCCAGTTTTTCGGCGATTCTTCAATATACTTGGACATTAAACGCCCATAGATATCTCCAGTATTACGCAACGATTCGAAGATCTTTTTCGCACTTTCGTATTCATTGCGATACTGTCGTGTATTTTGCCCGTTCCATACATTTTCCCACAATTTATCGAACGGATTTGTGAGAAGTCTAGATTGTTCTTCCGCCGACATATTATCAATTAACAATTGTATGTAGTCTTGGGTTTCCAGTTTGTATTTGCCCCGCATAAATTCAACATACGCCAATGAATCGCGACGACGTATTAATAAATAATGGGGTATACCCTCGACAAGTTTTATAGCACAGATTCCAAAGGACATTACAGGACTAGTACAGTCCCGGAATGTGTGGTTGGGTTTTCCACAGTTGATGCATTCCATCTTTCTATAAGCTAGTGAAATTAGGATGCCATCGTTTAGACCTACATGCGGTTCGATTTTCGTACAGAGCGAACACAAAATTCCGAAAGAAACAAGAGGAAAACAGAATGGCACAACGATTTCCGCCGATTGGTATGAGCCCAGATGTATGGGGGCCTTTTTTCTGGACGACCATGCATATTGTTTCGCTTGGGTACAGTTCGAAACCAAATGAGAAGGAAAAGGAAGCTGCTATTAAATTTTACGAATCGTTGGCCTACACAATCCCTTGTCCCATCTGTCGTGAACATTACAGCCATTTCTTGGGCGAAATGCCGATTTCTCAGGCCGTAGGAAGTCGCGATGAACTCATTGATTGGGTATTTACGGTACACAATCGTGTCAACCAACAATTGGGTAAACCAGTCATAAGTTTTGATCAGTATATCAAGAATATGACGGCTTTATCGAAACGGTCCTCGTTTACAATTAATCCATCTGATTCGGTTACGTTGACATTGGGGCTCTGTCTAGGAGCAGCCGCTGGAATTGCTGCCTACGTTTTTTATCAAAAGAGTAAGTAAGAAGTAATATGGTAAAGAAAATCGTAGTCAAAGCGATTCTTTCAGACGAAGATTTCGGAAAAAAGTATGAAGGCACTTGGTTTGATGAAGATGCCGTGGATACAATTGTCCGAGAAGATGCTGATATTTATGCGCAAGAGCTGGATGGATCGGAACGTTTACTGGGAAAGTTTCGAAAGGGAGTGATTAAGGATGATCTTGTCCAAAAAGGATGGGACGCTTTCCGTCTTTTGGCGATTCCCTCCCGTAATCGTGGAGCCGCCGCTGGACCCGTTGACCTGAAAGGGAAATATTGGTCCAAACGGAAACCTACGGATACAACGAAATGGTCTACGCGTTATATACAAAACGGAAAAGTCAGTAAAATGCGCGTCAATAACGTAGTTGCTTCCGGTGTCTTAGGATACTATGAATCCACCGCGTTCTTGGATGCCGCGTGCCGTATGACGGGTTACACACGCAAAGGATTAAAGAATTTCCTACATGGTATTCCGTTTCTACAGGCAATTGATCAACAATTTAAGAAACTCGTACCGACTGCGCACGAGAAACAGTTGAAAGCCCTGCGAAAACATAAGGAGTACCAAATTGCGGATACTGCCTTTAGTACAGCCACGATTAATTTGAATTTCCGCACGGCCCTCCATAAGGATGCGGGCGACTTCAGAGAAGGATTCGGAAACTTGTCCGTGATTGAATGGGGGAAATATCATGGAGGGATTACGATGTTTCCGCGTTTCCGTGTCGGATTCGATGTGCGCACCGGCGATTTCTTAGCCATGGATGTACATGAATGGCATACCAATTCGCCAATCTATGAAACCGAACAAGACAAAGAATACAATAAGAAACTTCCAGATATTCGTACACGCGATCCAGAATCCGGTGTCGTTGGAACAGACAAACTGTATCAACGCTTGACATTTGTATGTTATTTCCGTGAAAAACTACAGAATTGCGATGTCGAGAAAACGGAAGAATACTACAAACGGGAAGAATTCGATCTTGTAGAAGAACTGAAAAAGGCTAAACAAGCGGAAATTGCGACCCTTCCACTTCCAGGAATCACGGGCACTATCGAAGAAGCAATACATGCCATTGAACATACAAGCGCCGGTAGTTCCGCGAAACTTGCGAAAACTCGTAAACGAGCCAATACAGAACGAAACAAGACACGGAAACAGAAGAAATAAATGCGATAAAGATTATCCAAACATAAAATATTTTATATACTATGTTTGTAATACAAGGATTTGTTAGATTTATTTTCCAGCAGCATGTTCGGCCTGTTCTTCCAACCATTCCTTTAAGGATTCAATCTGACAATCCGGTTTGTAACTTAGCCAACTAAATGCCATAGCCGCATACTTATTGTCGAAATGTAGAGGAATGATCGGTATCAATGCGTAGAATTTTGGGCGTTTTCCCTTCCACCACCATCTGTATCCGAGTACATAGGGGATTACAATCATAAAGAATAAGAATCCGTATACTGCGTATAAAATACGGTAGGGTGTATCTTTGTAGAGATTGAGATTGGTCGCCATAGATGCGCCAAGGGTGGCCAACATAAAGACCAAAAAGGCTACAATAATCGAGGAAAGGGTCGCCATAATACGTTTTAAGAGACGCCATATGTCAAAGCGTTCACGGGCTTTGCGTTCCTCTTCTTCTTTCGCTTTAATCGCCGCCAACTTTTCTTCGGCCTCCTTCTTTTCCTTTTCGTTCTTGGCATTCGTGGCGGCTTTTTCGGCGGCTGCCTTTTCCGCCGCTTCAGCATCCGCCTTCTTTTTCGCGTATGCTTCTGCTTCTGGATCATACGTTGCTTTGTGAATAGCGTACGAGACGCTATTCGATAACTGTTCGACTAGACTAGGCATTCCTACTGTTATTGATACACTTATTTCTAATCAATTTGGCGCGAATAGAAGATACATTAACATTCCGTCGCTAATCGTGACGGAAGCGGTTTTACGTTGCGATAGCACCGCGAGTTCGGGCCGATAAGGTTCATACGGAAGAATTGTTGGAAGCACAGACAAGGCTCGAATATATTTTAGAAACATTTTGTGTACATATGAGCATATCGACACAACATGATATCAACTTTTCTCACGCTTAGAAACGATTGCCGCTTAATGAAAGCATACCGGCCCCACCGTTTGTAAGAATGCCAGCAGGCATATGCGACGCCTGCGTCATTTCACATTCAGATCGGGATCCATAGGTACGATCGCGGTCGCAAGATCGTTCGGATGGAACCTTTACACAGAAACGACCTGTTAAATCTTCTCCTACAAAACACCATGTTTCACGCTTGTGATGTACTTTATCGACCTGAGGCTCTCCATGTTTTTTCTCTCCGCTTCCAATTGTTTCCGCCACTTGACTTACTTCTTTCGCCATATGTTGTACTTCTTCCGCCATTTGCTTGACTTCTTTATTCATGGCAGATTCCTCATTTGCTCGTGTCGGCACGCCTACGGATGGCATAGGGTGATTGGATTCCCAATTAAACAATGAATTCCAGAAACTACGGTTTGCATATGCAAATTCATTGGGTTGCTTGTATACATATGCGTATATACTGTATCCAATAAGGATTACAAGAACAAGCCCGACAACTATCCATACAGTTCTCGACGAGGAGGATAACGACGCTGTATTAAAGGATGTAGGAAGCATAGACCCTAACCCGGTAGAACCTGTATTCCCTACAGTTTGGAACATTGCATTGCTTGCCGAAGACATTTCTCTAGTAATCTCTGCGTCTTTAAGGTGGGCGAAATATCATATACCTGAATAGAATGCCGGGCGGCCTATTATCTTTAGTTTGCTATGGTAACGAAAACGTTATCATTAGCGGTAATCCACAAATATCATGGTTTTACAAAACCTTTGTACGCTATACACACTTTTCACAGGAACCCATACAAGTTCCCTTGGAAGGCCCCAATGTCTTATTGATGGATGCGCCCATCTTAATGAAAGCCAAGATACCACGTCAAGGCGATTTATTAAGTGATCTCGTCTTACGTTTCGAATTGCCAGACATTTACAGTAAGGCCTTTATCCACGAAGATGCGAGTGGAAATTTAGTGCTCGATCGCAAATATGAGTTTGCTTGGGCAAGACAAATCGGAGTACGACTCATTGATACAGTAACATTTACGATTGGTGGGCAGAAAATACAGGAATTTACAAGTGATTGGATTAGTAGCCGTGCGCTCCTCGATAACGATATTACAGCCTATCAGAAATGGCGGTATATGGTTGGTGATACGCCAGAACTATTTGATCCTGCGAACGGTGTGTACGCAGATCCCTCCGGCGGATATCCAAATGTTATCTATTGGCGTCCTACGGAGGAGATACCGAATCCTCTACAAAACAATAGTCCAAGTATTCCAGGGCGTGTCATTCGTGTTCCTCTAGGTTTATGGTTCAGCGATTTTATTGCCAATAGTCTTCCATTAGTCGCATTAGAGTATCATGATGCGGAGATAACGATTAAATTAAGACCCATTCGTGACCTGTACACCATTTTGGATCCGAATGGTGTACGACTGCGTTACGGTTACCAGTCTTTGCCCTATTTGCCAACGGATCAATATACGAGTGTATGGGATCCACTCCGTTTCGGACCACTCCCTCCTTCCTTGAATAACTTGTATGGCGAATATACGGATTTATCGGGATCGATGCGCCATTTCTTAACCGATATTTCTGGAAGTATTCCACCGAATGATGGATGGCCTTTGAATGCGACGTTAGAAGCCACGTATACCTTCGTGAGTCCCAATGAACGTATCACGTTTGCTAAGAAGGCTCTACGCTACAATGTAAGACAAGTACAGAATTATATTTTTAATGGCGTTGTGACTCGCGATTCGTATCGGCTGGATGTTCATAATATCGCCAGTCGTATTGTGTATTTCGCACGCCGATCGGACGCGATCCCTTACCGCAATCAATCGACGAATCTTACGAATTGGATCAATCCACAGAGTACGGAACGACCCATCGTTCTGCCACCCCACGGGTACTCAAATATGGCGTTCTCGAATGGACAACTTGTACATGTTGGACGTTCAGGAATTAATATTCCAGGCTTACGTCGACACATCATTCGGAATACCTATATGCTTGCGAATGGACAGGAATTGTTCAAGCCCCAGGATGCGGATTATTTTACCGCGTATGTACCCTACAAGTATTTGAAGGGAAATGCGATGCCGTTCCAAGATTACGGATTGGCCAGCCAGAGTGAAATGTGTCCCATTCATACGTACAGTTTTGCGTTACATGCGTCGGATCCTGAACAACCCAGTGGTACATTAAATACAAGCCGTATCAATCGTTTGGAAATTGATATTGATGTTGAAGAGATACCATTAGGGGCAAGATATACGTATGAACTACAGGTATTCGTCGAAACGCTCAATTTCTTGGAAATTACCAGCGGTCAAGGCGGTCTCAAGTTTGCATTGTAACACGCTTAAGCATTATTCTTTGTAAGAATATAACTTAATCATAAATATTCAGGGTTTAGTATTTGGTTACCCACCAGTCATCGTGGAAGTAAGGAGGTTGTTCGCTGAAGGAGTTGCTGACAATCACCTTGCTTGGGCCTTCACGGTAGAGACCATCGATTTGTGAGTAGTTCAGGGCATAGGCGTAGTATTTCACGCGCGATACCATACCCTTGATAGGTCCATCCACAGTGAATGGGACATTTAACTTTGAATCCGCAGTACTCTTAGGGAATGTGATAGGATACAACATGTAGATGTGTCCGTAGTTCAACTTAGGCACAGTATCGAATTCATGACGCACAGTCACGTTTCCGTTTACATAGACATCCAAGTATTTGCCCTTTTGAATGATCACCAAGTGGAACCACTTACCGATAGGCACGTTAGGGATTTCCACATAGTTGTCCCACGCGGTAGTCGAGTTCATGTAAAGACGAAGAGTATTCTTGGAGCCATCGCAGAACAATCCAGGGGCCAAGAGAGGGAACGCATCCTTGCTTCCCTTGTGGAAGATGTGCTTCAAACGAGTCGCATCTTGATTTTTCTTTCCCTTACAGGCGGTAGCGACAGTGCTTTCGAATGTATCAGGAGAGATGAAGAGATACATCGAATACGAGAATTCCATACCATTCACTTCATTTTCACTGTTGTAGATCAAAGGATAGTCACCAGAACGTTCTTGGGGAACGAGCTGACGAGTGTTTGCGGTATCCTGGAACAGAACAGTGGTTTGACGATCTAAACGCTGGATCGCATTTACAATTGTTTCAACTACAGTAATTACACTGTAAAGTACCAAGATAGCTACTACTGTAAGAAGTAGCTGTGGGATTAATCCGGGTCCTAGAATGTAGGATATCACGCCATTAGTGTTGTCCATTTCCTCTATTTATATTAAACAAAGGAAATGTAATGTTGGAAATTAAATGTTTATAAGAGGAAGGCCTTTTGTTGTCCCTTGGCGCCAGAATAGGTGAGTTTGATACCCATCTTTTCAGCAATGTATCCAAGGAAACCCGCCGCACCACGAGGACCAGCTTGGTAAATAGAGTAGATACGATCCGGGGTGAGTGGGTACGCAAAGAATTGAATACCACTGATCTTACCACCGAAACCACCCTTTTGTCCAATCACTACGGATTGTAAGCCAGTTTCAGGAGCAGTAGGAATGTCGGGAAGTACGCAAGAGCGCGCCAACTTACCATCGTAGTATACATCTACAATACGACCATTTACGGAGACTGTGATATTGATCCAACGTTGGAGATCAATATCCTGAAGATCGCACATAGGCGATTCCATAGTTGGGGCATACATCGATTGCGCACCACTTCCACTGAGGAGCTGATCAAAGTTTACACGTTTGGTGTAGTCAGTAGTGCTGTTCTTGTCACTATCGGTGTGTACACGCACCATCAACTTCTGTTCGTTCGGGTAGAGCACAGTGGTTAAGAGGGAATATTCGGACGATTTCTTGTTGTCCACGATTTGGAGTACACTCTTGGCTAAGCCAGAACGGTAATCCCAGCTGCTGATGTACATCCAATAGCTGATGGTGTATTCACCACCTTGCTTCACGCGCACATCAGGATTCTTTGAAATTACATATCCATTTGGAGTGTTCGCATCCACTTCCACATCGAGTATATTCACTTCCAAGTCCGATCCAGCGATCAAGAACTTGTACAAATAGTATAATACAACGAGGAAAGCGACCACATAGATTACGTTGATGATACCACCACGGTTGCTGCTAGCAAAAGTACGAAGTGCGTCCATTTATCTTCTACCGTTAGTCCTACCTTTTTTTTAGTCGGGGTATCATAAGGGTTCTCTCTGCGGAGACCCTTATGATTAGGCATATTCGTAATCAACATAATCGATTGGGCCTATGCTAAACTTGAATCCACAAAAGCCTAAATCGCATAGCGCCTTTGGAAATTGTTTGAAGATGTCTGTGATTTTTGGACCCACATCGGGAATGAGTGGTTTTCCGCGAGTATCCGTGTTACGCTTGTAATTCACGGCAATCTGATCCGTTGTAAGACGTCGAGGCCATGCTTGGAATAATCCCGCTTGCCCCGAAAAATCCGGAGAGGTTTCGAGGAGTACACCGACAGGATTCAAAATCGGGAGATTTTCCAATAGTGTCGAAGATGCGTGTTGTCCATTCATATAGATATCCACTGTACGACCTTCCACCGTAAATGTAAGTTGATTCCAGCGCGCAATCATAACATTGTCAATATCAACGTCCGTCGAACTATCCTTCTTCGCCAAGGCGTCTGGTGTTAATGGTTTTAATCGGAAACGTGCCATTTGGTGAATAGGATCCAATACAATTTCACCAACTCCTAGAATATAGATAAATGTCTTGAATCGGAAATCTCCTTTTGGACCCGCAATTGGAATACGTTCACGATTGACATCATCCATGTAGACAAAGAAGCTAAAGGTAAAATTGTTGCCCAACGATGTATTGATTTGTGATTGATCAAATACGGATACAGTCGATTTCTGATCTGGATTCAACGACGCGCCTTTCAATACATAGGGTCCTAGCGCGGTTACATTTTCCGCTTTTGGCTTGAACCACCAATAGACAAGCCCCGCAATAAGAATAATAAGTGCGATACCCATTATCCACATTGTTCTAGGAGACATGGATTTTACCGTTTCCACGGCATTTTCCGTTGTTTCGCTAAAAGCATTCATTCCTTCCTTAGTTTGGTATATCGTTTTTAGTTAGAAACAACATTATCAAATAGTCTTGTTTCTGTAACTGGAATCTGGCAAACTTTACTTTGCGCATGTATTGATTTGTGCTCCAAATCCAAGATCAATTGTATTACCGGCGTTCTCACTGGGTTTTGTTTCTGGTACGACACTATCGGCTCCTTCGCAAATAGGACGCTCCTTGCTAAAGACTGGCGGGCCAGGACATAACGGGTACATTTCATCTGCCGGTAATCCCATGTTCCATATGTACATGTTTTGTATCTGCGCTTGTGCAGAAGCCGGGCCAGCAAGCCCATACCATTCATGTTCCACAATCTTCGGATCCCCTGATAGCACTTTCGTGACCTCGAGACGACAATTCAAGTAGACTTCGAGCACACGCCCCTTTAAGACTACACCGAGACGGAACGGTTTATCCAGAGGTATATCTGGAATACGCACCGATTCACGATAATTCTCCGCTTCAATGTAGGTATCCACAAAGACAAGGATATCGTTTGTATTTGGATCTAAAAATATACCGGGATTCATGCGCTTTGGTAAGCCGTACGGAGGCAATGTGCCATAATTGTTCGCAGCACAGCCCGTTTTGAGCAGACCACCTACTGTCGCTGTAGCCAATTCATCTGATCCACGATGGACTAATTGACGATACGGCCCATCCACTTTTCCATAATTACGAGTATTGTACAACACACACTCGATTAACATGGAATACTCCGTGTCATTAAACGTCTTCTTGTAGGATTCTGCCGGAACTGTGAGATTTGTAAATTGTGCCGAAGGTTTCCAGAATAAATCCCCCTTATCCGTTACAATCTTTCGCTTAGGTCTAGGATCCAACCACGACAAATCAATCTTTATTTGACTCAACATCATAATGACTAAAAATGCGATAAGTGCCGCTACGATGTACAAAAACCAATCGCCTTTGGATACATTCTTAATCGCTGGTAACGAATTGGATAAAAACCCGTAACTACCGGGCGCATTAAATGCTGACATTTCCTATTGTTTAGATATATTTTCCATATCTAAACACAAATCACATAGGATTGGTCAGCAAAGATGTACGCAAATAAACTACTACAAGGAAATGCTACGCCCTCAAGTAAAACCCCACTTGTTGTATCCTATGATAACAATCCCACGCAGAATACAGAATTTTATATGTCGACACTCAAATCGCATGGATGGAATTCTGTCTTTATTGGAAAAGGAGAGGTCTGGAACGGATTTAGTAACAAAATAAATGGATACGCGAAGTATATCAATTCATTGGATGATACTCAAGTCGTTGTTATAACAGACGCACGCGATGTTATCTGCGTACGAGATTCCAGCGCTTTTATGGAAGGATTCCACGAATTCAAACGAGATATCGTAGTCAGTATGGAACTCTTTTGTGGCGGAAAGTTCGATGTGGACGATAATTATACGCATCCACAATGCGTTCCTTTAACGCACTATTGGAAGGCCAATGGAGTCATATCCCCCGCCCGTAAATTTGTCAATAGTGGATTGATTGCGGGTACAGCAAAGGCTCTCAAACACATGTACGCATGGGTTCTTGAAAAAGGATTTACAGATGATCAGTACGCATTTGGTTCCTATATGAATGCATTTCCTGATCGCGTCGCTGCGGATACAGAGGCAATCCTTTTACATACGAGTACGTTTGGCGTGAATGCGGGAATACAGTCCATCCATATACAAAAGAATGATAGTCCGACTCTTGCCGAAGTCTATGGTCGCGGCGCATTTTTCTTACATTTTCCTGGAATGTCTGGAACAGGACAAGCAATTATCTACGAAACTGTTCGAACCCTAGTAAGCATGGGCATCAAAGGGACGCAATTGTCGCGCGTCTATGGATATAAAGAGCCTGCGTGGAATGAACTATTTTAATACTTCGTTTATGCTTCGCTATACTTCGTTATGCAGTCGCGTAAAAATCACGCAGGGCCTTGTTCTTGATAAATCCCTTCAATTGTAAGCCCGTCTTCTTTACAAAGGCACTCGTTCCATCCCGCAGTTTATCCTTATTAAACGTATTCTGAGAATGACAGATCACAATCATAACTTTCGTCGGATCCAATTGATACAGACGTTCCTTATACATGTTCAAAAAATCGGATTCTTCTGCAAACGTCTTTGCCTCATTACATTTATGTTTGATGGCGTAATTTTTGGTATAGGTCATTGTACCAAAGGTGGCATGATTGGGCCCGAATGCCGCTGTATAGGGCCCAATTTCATAAATCTTCTTTTCATCTGAAAAATACATATGATTGCGCGAACAACCGCAGAGTTCGACTTTCTTTGAAATAAGCATTTGTACAGAATAATTGATACGTTCTGGCATGTAATAATCATCGTCATCAAATACTACAATGATCTCGCCCCGTGCCTCTTCGTGTAACTTGTTCCGTTTTTGACCGATCGTAAGCTTCACATCGCTCGTAAAATATCGAATGTTCAGCTCAGTCTTATACGGCGCAATTATGTCTTCAATCTTTTCATCGCCGTCGTCGTAAATTAACCATTCAAACCGACCTTTTGGGTACGTTTGTTGGCGGATACATTCAATCAGCGACGGAATAAATTTCTTGCGATTGTAGGTGGGGGTTACAATGCTGACAGGCGGATGCGGTTGAGAGTGTGGTAAGTTGTGTGGCCATTCTACGCTCATTTTTATTAGATAATTGGTAAGCTAAGTTTAGATCGGATCCTAGAAAAATTGGCTACCAGAGGGTAATCGATCTAAACGAAATGAGCAAGGAAAAGTGTTAGAAACACAGGAATGTCGCTGCATGCGAGGAGACGATTATGGGCATTTTTCGAGGCCCTATACAGCCAAGAATTAAACGAAACATCGCAAAAAGTACCTACACCCGCTTGGATAAAAACACCCTTGCTACCCCATCAGCAGAGCGCTGTCGCAGCTGCGCTTCATATCGAGAACGCAAAGAATGAAGGCATTGATGTTGGAACCATAGCAGGCGATACAATTGGAGGAAAATTATATAGTAGTCATGGTATTATTGCGGATCATGTCGGATCTGGAAAATCATTGACCGCCTTGTCAATGATCAAAGAACCCGCGCCCGTATCCTCCTATAAAGAATTTATGATACGCGGTAGTCGGCTAGGAGACGGTCGTGATACGGCACTCTTCCGTACTCGGAATCAATTATTGACAGCCTATGGGCAAACACTGAAGTCTGTATCCACAACGCTCTTCTTAGTCCCACATGCGCTTATGAGTCAATGGGAGACCTATGTGAATCGCGATACATCATTAAAGGCTCTTTTTATCAAGAAACGCGCGGAAGCAAGTGCCGATAATTTATTTGATACAATAGAACAATACGATGTTGTATTTGTATCGTCAACCATGTGGCCTGTATTCAAAACCGCAAATCCAGTGAGTTCCACGTTATGGAAACGCGTCTTTATTGACGAAGCAGATAGCATTGGTATAACTAATGATAATGATGAAATACATGGGCTCTTTTATTGGTTTATTACCGCAAGCTGGTTAAATTTAGCCTTCGCAAATGGTGCGCATTTTAATGTCGATCATAGTTATCCGCCCCTTCCTGATACTCCACAACCCCTTATCCAACATGTGAAAAAATTACAAGGTTCCAATTCGTATTTAGCAATTACTGGATGTCGCCATAACAATATAGTACGGCGTATGTGTAATATGGCTGGATCTTATATGTCCATGGATTCTGTATCAAGTCAATCTGCGCGACTGATTATTCACAGTTCCGAAGAGTATATTAAAACAAGTTTTGCGAAACCTGCCATTACCCATACAAATATTATATGTGCTACACCCGCAAATATACGCGTATTGGATAGTTTTATTTCGGAAGGAATGATGGAACGTCTGAATGCCGGTGATTTAGCCGGCGCTCTTGAATCGATTGGTATGTCTGCGCATTCTGAGAATGAAATCGCGGAAGCCGTGACAATGTCTATGACAAAGGAATTGGAGAACGCACGACGCACTTATGAATACAAACAAGCAATGGAATATAGTACGGAAGCGATTAAGGCAAAAGCCTTGGAAGCCTGCGAACAAAAGATCGCGAGTATTGAAAGCCGTATACAGGCGATTAAAGATCGTTTACAGCAAGTCAAAGAACAATCGTGTCCAATCTGTTTTTGCGATATTAAAAATCCGGCGGTTACTCCCTGCTGCCAACAACTCTTTTGCTTCGGATGTTTATGTGAATCTCTGAAACGTGTTGCGGCCTGCCCTCTCTGTCGTTTCCGTATTACAGATCTCAAGACTGTACAAGTCGTCGGATCTGTCAAGGGGAAAGAGACAGTCGAACAAGAGGAAGAAGACAAACCCGTCAATAAAAAGGAAGCGTTTTTACAATTTATACAACGCAATCCTAGTGCAAAGATACTTATGTTTAGTGGATACGATGCAACCTTTGCCGGTGTAGAAGAAACATTAAAGAATTCCAATATCAAATTCGCAACGGTCAATGGCTCCAATGCCCGTATTAATAAATTGTTGAAGGACTTTGCGGCTAGCAAATACAATGTTCTGTTTCTCAATGCGCGTAATATGGGAGCCGGTCTGAATATCGAAGCCGCAAGTCATGTTGTCCTCTTTCACCGTATGTCCAGCGATCTTGAACAACAAATTATAGGTCGCGCTATGCGCCTTGGACGCACCAAGCCATTAGACGTTGTCCATCTTCTTCATGAAAATGAACGCGATGCGACAATTTCACACGTGTAAACCACCATATCTATGATAATTTACAATATATAATCTATTGTAAATTATGAATTCTAAAATTATTTTCTTTAAACGTAGTAAGAATGGATCCCATTATTTCCGTAGACAAGTCGAAAAAGATTCCCGTGTATACGGTGAAAAAGATATTGACGGACGAGGAAACAAGCGCGTGTAAAGGAAAATTTATGACGGATAAGCATTATCCCGTTGTGTTGACAGAAAGCGCCGATGTCTACACTGAAGACGGCAATCTTCTTGTACGTTTCCGCAAAAACGTGTTGAGCGAGAAAAAGATCGATGACGCCTATGAAGCACTCAAGGAGTTTATGAAGCGAAAAACGACCGATCGTGGTATTGCGAGTGGATCCGATAAAGGCCTACAAACCGGTGAAAAGACTCCGGTTATGTCCAACATTTTAGGGTATTTTGATAAATGGTCGATTAGTCAAAAATCTACCTTTAAAAATTCTGGTATTAAAATGCCCGGCCCCTGTCGTCTCTGTACATTTAACGTAAAATATCCCGAAAAATGGCGTAAAGTCGTTCCGTTAATCCAGGAAATCGACCAGCAATACCAAGAACTCTGTCCAAAGGAATACGCGAGTCAACGCAAAGCCGCGAGATCCGTACCGTTCCATATCAAAGGCACAGCCTTCTCAACAATTACGACGAATCTAAACTTCCGTACTGCGGCACATACAGATAGCGGAGACTGGCCTGAAGGATTTGGTAACTTGGTCGTCATTGAACGCGGCTCCCCGTATGAAGGTGCGCACACTGGTTTCCCACAATACGGTGTCGCTGTCGATTGCCGCACGGGTGATTTCTTAGCCATGGATGTCCACCAAGTTCACGGAAATAGCCCAATGGATCCAGAAGATGATACCAGTCAACGCTTGAGCTTAGTCAGCTATCTCCGCGAAGGCATTATCAACAAATGCGGCAATCAGAAGATGTATGATGCGCAGGCTCTCGAAGATAAACTCGATAAGTGGCGTACTAAACAATCCAAAACACGTAAATTGCGTGCCTAATAAGGCTCTCCAAAATATCGATACAATATTTTTGTGAGAAGCCTTCGTGTCTAATTTTGTTAACCGTTGTATAAATAGCGTGTATTACATACACGCTGTTTATAGTAATATATTCTTAATGTAATAGTGTTTCACTAACCGCCTGTTCGATCGCCGAATGGGTTTCGTTCATAGGCATCAATTCTGGATTTCCGTGTTGTTCCAAATAGGTTTGTACTTGCCCTTGTAGCGCTTCAAAATCCACTTCTGTAAATTCATCGCCATTCTTTTTGATATGAATGATGAGCATTGTGGTATCTTCTATATCGATATGGGGATATCCGTAGATCATCATGGTGTACTGCCCATTGTTTCCTTCGACAGGGAAATTTGGATGTATGATCGCCATTTCAATATTATTTTGGACAAATTCTACGAGTTGATTATAATCTTGATGATTTGTGATGAGATTAATGAGTTGGCCTTTTAATCCTAGCGGTGGTCCTGGTTCTGGCCCAGGTTCTGGGATATTAATATTCATATTGGCAGCACCACCACGTTTTCTGTGTACACGACGTGTGTTCTTAACTTTTCTGTATTGTTTACTCTTGCGCGCCTTGCGTGTTTTACGAATACGTTGGGAAAAGCGAGGCATTCTTGTCTTTACTTTGCCTTGCGAGTTTTATTTCGTTTCTTTTCGGAATTCAATTCGACTTTACGGGTCCCTTCTTTTGGCTGACGGATAAAGAGAATTTCGGGGAAAGGTCCTTTACGACGAGGGTTGGCGCGAACATATTGGGGCCAACGCTTCAACATTTCCGCGACCGTGGATTTTTCCCGTTCCAAACGAGCCTTCTGACCGTCCGATTGGAGACCGCCCGCTTCGTTATACGTCGCCGTCTTGTGCGACAAGAAATTCAAGCGAACGATTGCATGATCCCGTTCCCAGAATTGGATGGCACGCATATAATCTTCCTTTTCGCCACGACCGATCGTAATACGCACCTCTTTTCCAGGATTGAAGCATCCCCAGAAACTTCCAATAATAAATTTCATGTCATAACTGACTGTATTGCTCATGAAGTAGCCGTTAGGAACAGGATAATCGCCCCAGAAGTTCGCACCGGCCTTCTTACAATGCTCGAATCCCATATCGAATAACTTTCCAAGTTCCTCAGGCTTGACATCGCGCAACTTTCCTTCGTTCTTCTCATCGAGGCGAACGAATCCACGCACATCGTCATCAAAGGAAACAAGTGGTGTACCTTTGGGGAAGTAATCAAAGATAAAGTTACGGACTTCGGGCAATCCTTTGATACCTACCACAATATGACCGACGGATCCGGGCTCCAAGCCCTCTTCATACAGTTTCTTCTGTTCTTCATCCGCTACAAACAAATAGATCTTGCTTGCGGGAATCTTGTGATGCTGTAAGGTAGCGAGTGTCTTCTTTTTGAACCCATCTACACGATTGTAGCTTGGTACTACTACTTTCCAGTCGATCATTTCTTCTCTTTTACAAGTGCTTCGAAAATTGATTGAGTCCAACGATCTATGAATAATGATCAGTTCATCATGTTTACTTCCATCTTCTCGTACCTTACCTCCTTCTCTGCGTCGACCTATATTTGGATAAGCATCCTTCTTACCCAACTTCTGTCGAAGCGCAGCAAAACCCATAAATCCTGTGTACCTGTTATTCCACTTCATGGTACGATTGAAAGCGGTCCGAATGCCGATATTTCTGCCGAACGTGTCGCGGCCGTAGTGGAAAAGGCGTTTGAAATGAAGAACGCCAAAGCCGTCGCACTACTTATAAACAGTCCTGGTGGATCTCCCGTCCAATCCGAGCATATTTATACGATTCTCCGCAGTAAAGCCAAAGAGAAGGATATTCCTATTCTTGTCTTTGTCGAAGATATGGCAGCCAGTGGAGGCTACGTGCTCGCCTGCGCCGGCGATACGATCTATGCGTCACCCAATTCAATTGTAGGAAGCATAGGAGTTATTTCGGGCGGATTCGGATTTACCAAAGCTATTGAGAAACTTGGTATTGAACGTCGTGTCTACGCGGAAGGCAACAGTAAAGCGCTTCTCGATCCCTTTCAACCCATTAAGGAATCCGATGTCACCATTCTCCGCGATGCCCAACGCGATGTACACGATTGGTTCATCAATCTCGTGAAGGAACGCCGCCCTGCGCTCGATTTCGATCAAGCCGAAGACTACTTTAGTGGTAAAATCTGGTCTGGAAAACGTGCGAAAGAACTCGGTCTCGTCGATGACCATGGAGACGTATATTCTGTAATTCAAGAAAAGTATGGGAAAGATACCAAACTTGTCATGATGAAAAAGGACGAATCGCTCTTCTCCTCGGTTCGTAAGGCGATCGGTATTGAATCAAGCTTTGCTGAAAGTTTCGCAAACGCCCTTGTATCCAGCGTCTACAAACAATCTGCATATTCACATATTAACTAAATGGAACTGGTTTGGGCACATCGAGAGCTTGTACAAGACGCATAAACCGGTTCGGCTCTCCTGAAGGAAGCCATTTGGGTAACATTTGTCGCCAGAATTCCGTATTTTCCCATACAGGACAACCAACCTTTTTTCCGTGTCCTGGACATCCGACCTTTTCGAGCTCGGATTGTGCTGCGACAATATACAGATTGACTTTCCAAAACGTGGAATCGAAACCACCATCGTAGCCAGAATCCGCAGCCGAAAAGAGATCCCGCATTTCACACAAATATCGGAATTGATTGTACAACATGGATTGTTTCGATAAAACGGCGGTATATTCCATATCATCGTCTTTCCAAGACGCGGAAGATCCTGGCGCAACCCCTCCCTCGCCAAAGAGTTTCTGATTCACGGATTGAAGCTTGGCTTGATACGTCAAGGGAAACAGCGTCCAATGCTGGAAAAAGAAGGTATAATAATCCAGGCGATCGGAGGAGAGAATTGTATGAAACGTAGATTTGTACATGTTGTATCCGCGCTCATTGTTCCCCATGTATTTTTTGATCCAGGAAGGAAGGGACTCATGTAAATGGAGCCCTGCTAAGTTGAGATCGTTATTGTTCAACGGAACTTCCGCCGTCATATCCAGCTTTCCACGAAGAAGTTGTCCCACGGCGGTTTTTATCGTTTCGGAACGTCGAATCTTATTGGAACCGAGCGCATGCGCATCCGCTAGACCGAATTCAATCGTTTCCTTGACCTTTACTGCGGACAGTTTTCCTGCTTCCATATCTTTCTTGATTTCACGAATCGATTGTAGGATTTTCCGTAAATCGCCACTATGAATCTTCAGTAAATCTTCGGCAAGTGTTTGTAGATCACGAGGGGGAGTTGTAAATTGTGCCGAAATTAGGGAATAGACATCGCGTATTGTGGGGGCTTGGATCGCAAAGGTCTGACAGATTTTCTGGAACGGTTGGAACTTCTTTTCCATCCATTCGTTACTAATACAGATAATCGCATTGTCGCCACTGTATTCTTTTAGAATACGCACAAGTTCGGATAGACCGCCTTTGTCTCCCACGGACATACCGTCAATCTCGTCGAGTACGACACCGAGATTACGGGGCCCTTCAGGACGAAAGAAGTCTGCTACGTTACGACTATTTAGAAGAGGAATCAGCGATTCTTCGACCGCGGCCTTGTGACGATGTTGGGACGCATTCCATTCGACGACACGATAGCCGGCGACTTCTAATGCTGCGCGCGCCAAGGTTGTTTTACCGATACCAGGCGGTCCGTACAAAAAAAGAGACGACGGAGATCGAGGACTGGGCTTCTTGGCCCAATCCACAATCTGAGAAAATAAATCGGAATGGATCGTTGTCATTCTTATCCATATGAAAGAGCCGGTTCCTTTAACTAGAACGCACTAGAGGATGATGATCATCCTCTAGTACCTATTTCGCCGAAAGGATTCCCTTTTTATAATGAATATTGATACATACGGATCGAATATCTTTTGTGATTTCGGTATGATCGTCGCACGTTACCGTATGATCACGCACATTATAATAGACGAATGATCCAGGTTTTCCTTTATGGGAGGAAAGCTTGATGGCCGCCCAGCGTTTTGCCTTTTTTGAGACTCCAAACGGCGCAGGAATACGATTGTATTGCTTCATATTGTAGGCTTCAATAATACGATCCGCTGTATCAATTGAATCGACGATCATATGTACGTTACGTAAATCCGGATCACTTAGCTTACCCGATTGTAGGAATGGAAAGATGCGCCCTGTGTAATTGTAGAGACGACTCGAATCGTATTGTGGTACGATTGCGTAAAAGTGATGTTCTTGGTTTCCAGACGATGTAGACATTGTGTACACATCGTTTGGAAGGATTATGGCAAGGCAATTTTGTCATTGCGCGACCGTAGAGTTTAGTTTCGGAGACCCTTAGTTATCGCCAAACATAGTCACCCACGAGAGACCGTTGGATTGTAAACGGGAGCGTAACTTTTCCTGGCTTTCGGTTGGGTCGATTTCGAATACAAAGCTTGGGTTGGTGAGCTGAGTTTGGAGTTGGGCTGGGTTGGCACGCTTGAGCTTGCCGTTACGACTCACACCCACGAAATCCACACATTTGAATTTACCACCGTTCTTTGGTTTCGCAATGTCCTTACCACTAGCATCCTTGGTCATATCGTAACCGGGAGAAACAGGTGTTAGATAATCAGGGCATACTGTTTGGTATGGAGGCCATGCTGGTTTCATTTCAGGAATGACGAACCACTTTACATAATAAAAGTAAAGGGCTAATACACCTCCCATAAATACAAGGATACCCGCCACTGGCCGGGACATAACATTGTATAAATAGTAGCTGGCGCCGATTACAAATGCAGCACCGAGAATCCAGAATATATATTTCGCAAAGCTCATGATCTTAGCCTTGAGCTGCTTGGTTAACTTTACCATCGTTGCGTCGACCATTTTATCCTCTATTTACTTGGATCGAAATTATGGGTTGGGACAAAATTCCTACACAAATTGGATCCCCATAGTAAAGAATGGATAACATACAATCTCCTGGTCGCATTACCTTTGACGCGCCCGTATCGAATGATGTGGCACGCTTGCCCGGTTTCAATCAATTAGGTGCCGGCGCTGTGTCTGCCGGACAAGATGCTATTCGGGGCAATTTAGAACGTACTCCGCTCAATCAGGCATACTTCAGTAGTGCTAACTTCCAAATTATCCAGAATGCCATACGATACAATGTCTATCAGAAAACGCAGCAAGTGATTGATCCTGTAAGTACAGACGATCTGTATGTGGTCATGCGCTCTATCTATTACCAGTACTGCCGTAACTTACCCAATCAGATCCCGCAACAGATCGAGGAGCTCAATCAACGTGTCGTTGCGTGGGCCATGCCAAAAATAGTTGCCGAGATTGAAATGGATCGTCGCTATATGAAAGATATCACATCGTTACCTGTACCTCTCTCACATCCTGTCAGTATGAGCAGTGCCGGTACAAAATCCTTACCACTTAAACCTTTCTTTTAATTGAAAAATTTCTAACATTCATATTATTTTATAGTATAGTGTTTGATTACTTCTTACCACTCTTGGTTGCCTTGCGAACCGTCTTCTTCTTTCCTCCTTCGGGTTTGGCGGACGCGGCGGATTCATATGAGGCATTGCGCCACGCAGAATACTCTTCCCAGGCGTCTGCGAATTCTTGGAGATCCGCAAGCCATAGAGATTCCGGTGTGTTGGCTTCGAGTTCCGCATGCTTCCCTTTTGCTTCCGCGACTTCCTTCTCGAGTTCTGCTACAGCGGAGGCCTTGATACGATCAATGCGCATCTTGAGTACATATTCATAACCCTTGAGTCCTTCGCCTTCGGAAAGAGCAGGGATTTTGAGCTTTTGTAGGTCGCTCAGGAGTACATCGTCTTCCGCATTCGCAACCACAAGTCGCTTGTCCACGACTGCTTTCACGAACATGAGACGTGCTTCGAGCTCACTAATCTCTTTGGCCATACGACCAAGTTCGTGCGCTTTACGAGCACCGTATTTGGTGAGACGAGTTTGGTAGAAGCGTTCAAGAATTTCACCGGCGGTATCGAATCGGCGGATCTTTCCATCCACGTCAAAGGCCACCATATTACTGGTCTTGTATTGCGTGGTAAGCTTGAAGCGTGCTTCGAATTCAGAAGGATACGCGCGGGCTTCATGGTAGTATTCAGGATCCATATGGAGAATAAAGTCGACATCGACATCGTTGTAGGCGGAAACATAGCTCTTGAGCCACATCTGCGGCTTTTCTGCACCCTTATCCTTCTTGACGGCTGCTGTGTACGCATTCTTGGCATCTTCCTGTTCTACGAGCATGCGTTCGAGGAAATCCTTGTAGTCCTGTGTCCAGCAACCAATTGGTAGTTCCTTGATGCGAATCGTACAGGCGTCATCATCGAGGAACTCGTAGACACCCTTGGTAACCCAAGTCTTGCTATCAGTAGAGACAACCTTACCCTTGAATCCAAACCACCAAGGGGTGAGAGATACATCGGATAGATCGGCACATCCGCCACTGAGACGCCAACGGAGCGCACCAATGAGATCGACGGGATTGTAAGGAAGTGCTTTGGTCGAGAACCCAGTGCCGATACCTAGAGCACCATTCACAAGAAGAAGGGGTACGACAGGATAATAGGTTTCAGGTTCGACAGGTAGGCCATCATCATCGGTATAGTCGAGGATGGCATTGTCTTCCTTTTTGACAATCGCTTTCACGATAGGCATGAGTTCAGTATGAATATAACGCGCAGAAGCTGCGTCTTCACCGCCCATCAAACGAGTACCAAACTGTCCATTGGGGGCAAGTAGATTCAAGTTGTTGGAACCGACAAAGTTCTGCGCCATATTCACGATGGCGCCCGTAAGAGAAGCTTCCCCGTGATGGTATGCCGCAGTTTCACTGACATACCCTGCGAGTTGCGCCACACGGATTTCACTGGTCAGATTACGCTTGAGCGCTGCCCAGAAGATCTTACGCTGAGAAGGCTTGAGGCCGTCCATCACATGGGGAAGAGAACGGATGTTGTCTTCGTTACTGAAATGGATGAGCTCGTCGTTTACGAAATCCGTGAATCCGACCTTGGCACCACCGCCCTCGGCCGGCGCAGTCACCTCGAGATGGCGCTTACGATCGAATGTACCGAGCCATTCCTTACGATCATCGGCACGCTTCTTGTTGAATGCGAGATCGAGAGAACCATCTGCGCTGTCATCCCACACGTATTCCACGGTATTCATATTTTCAAAGTAGGTACGGGCTTCCGCAGCCGTAGAAGTACCTAACCCTTTGTAGTATTTGATGTTGTAGCCACGCCCGTCATTGTTTGCGGCCTTCCAATCTTCGTACTCGGATTCAGAATAGAAACAGAGCGTTGTAGAGCCACGACTCGCTTTCAGGAGCGGAGTCATGAGACAGCAGAGGAATCCAAGACGGAGTAGAGAAGGCCAGTCGGTATGGAAGAGATTCATGAGCAGACCTTTGATGTGAGAACCATCTACATCCTGATCGGTCATAATCATGACGCGGCCATAGCGGAGCTGTTTGAGATCCGTGTAGACCTTACCACTCTCTAACCCTAGGATTTGCTTGATGTGCGCAATTTCACTATTGGCCGCCTTCTTCGCCGCACTGATATCCTTCACGTTTAGGATTTTACCCTTCAAAGGAAAGACACCGTAGCGTTCACGACCTACGACTTTCAGACCCGAAATCGCAGTCGTCTTGGCTGAATCTCCTTCCGTCAAGATGAGTGTACATTCGGCGCTCTTTGCGGTACCGGCCCATTCCGCATCATCGAGTTTCGGAATGCCGCGTACAGTGGAACGCTTCTTTCCGTCCGTCTTCTTTGCGTCACGCGCAGTCTTGGCATCGAGTAGCGCCTCCGCTTCTTCAAGTAGACCGATCTTCATAAGCTGATCGATAAACTTGGGAGAAATCGTAGGAACGGAGCCAAAGTCTTTTACGGGTGTAGTGAGTGCTTCCTTTGTTTGGGTATCGAAGGAAGGATTCACGATGGTGGAATTGAGAAACCAGACAACGGAATCCTTGAGCAGACCTGGCGCAAGATCGAGACGCGCCTTCTTCTTGGCGGCTTCGCAGAACGCCGTAAGCACCTTATCGGTCACGTAGTCGACATGCTTACCGCCGCGACGAGTTGCGATACCATTGACGAAGGAGATATTGCGCTCTTTCGGTGGTGCGTCTCCGTGGAGATCACGTGTAAGGATTGCGCCGATCTCCCAACGCTCGCCAGCAGATTCGTAGGCAATACGCTTTCCTTGCGCCGCAGCAGTAGGTTTCGTATCCTGTGCATCGCTCGACACACTCTTATCGGAATCATCCGATAGGTAGAGAGCAATATATTTTGGGAACGTATTGTTTGAAACTACAGTCCCGTTCAGCGTTACACGGCAATCCTTGCCCGCACAGGTCGCCGCATCGATCACGCGTGTAGAGATGACATCGATCATATCCTGTGGGATCGTGGTAGGAACACTATCGAGCCCCCATGCGAACCGACTCAGATCCGGTGTATAGGAAAGTTCGGTATAGGGTTTCACGGAAGAAGTCGTAATCTTGGGTTTGGAAACGACGGACATGTTGGAAGTCCAGGTTTGTACGTATTTCTTCTTTTCGCGATGATCGACCGTTTCCACAGTAAACTCGCGGCTGAAGATATTCGTCAACTTGGCGCCGTACCCGTTCTTACCACCCACCGTCTTTTCCTCCTTCTTGTCGTAATTGGAAGAAGTCAGTAGGTTACCGAAGATCATTTCGGGTGCCCAGAGACCCGTCTTCGCATTGACACCTACGGGCACACCATCACCGTCGTTCTTTACGGTAATCTTAGTGTTCGTAATCGTCACATCGATATGCTTAACAGGTTGCGCATCGGCGACGCCAGACGCAATGAACCCGTTCTGGCGTACACGATGATCGAGCGCATTCACAAGAATTTCATCGAACGTCTTGAGAAAGCCAGGGCAGAAAGAAACAGAACGCCATTCCATCTGGGACGTGGCGCTGTTGTAGATCCATCGGTGCTCCACACTCGTATCGACACTACCGATGTAGGTATCAGGTAGCTCGAGAATGTGTTCACGAGGAGTATGCTGGTCGAAAGTATTTGCGTTGGACATGTTGGAAAGTATGAGGATAGACCAAGGGTGCTCCCTTGGGTCAATTTTGTTCCGCAACCCTTTGTATGGAAAAACTTGATACTCTGTGAACCCAGATATATCGACACGCAAATTATGTATTACGCCGACTACACACGCAGACGAAGACAACAAGAAGCGGAAGAATTCGTAACTTTGAAGTTGTTATGGAACACCTTTAAAGTTGGATATTTCTGTTATAAAGTGTATACAAATGAACCATTTGAATACTATGATATGTTATGGATTTGGTAACGTGTTTAGGCGTGGAGGATCTTTTCCCAGAGTGGCGGAATGACGTCAAGAACCGTGGTAATCGGAGCATCCTGTACTTCCAGACATGCTTGTACAAATTCAGCTGCCGCCGGTTTTTCAAAGAATCCGTTCATCTGCATCCATAAAAACACATGGCGGATCAGAATACAGAATGGGCTTTTTTCCAATCCATCTTCCCATACATAAATTGATTTTCCTGGGCCTGCTTTTCCTAGCCGGCTAAACCATGCGTCCCACGGATTTAATTCCTTTCCAAACTGGACGGCTGCGACAAACGAACGTAAATCGCCACGCTGGATCTTAAAGGTTAAATCCGAGGGCACTTTTACTTGTTGAACGCCTTCGGATTCCTGGATGTTGACAAGTGTATCGCGAACATGGACAATTGGAACGTGTCCACAGAATAGGGCTACGCAACGAGAACGCAGAGCAGAATGTACGCGATACAGGGAATTACATAAAAACAAGAAAAGTGGTGAGGTATGATGCCCTTCGCGATCCACGTCGTCCAGAAGAGCACGAAGAGACGCTTGCGCCGGCTCTGTCATTGTTTCGACTTCATCAAAAATAACAAATTTACGTGTGACACCTGGCCATGCCGTTTGTGTAAATTGTAAAATACGTTCTCGAATGACTTCAATGGAACGTTCATCAGATGCGTTCAGATACAATGTGGAAATGGTGGGAGAAATCTCAGGATACGCTTCGTTCGCCAAAGCTAACGCGATGGAAGTTTTTCCTGTTCCAGGCGGCCCGTATAAAATGACGGGCGGAAATCCGACACATCCATTCTTCACGGCAAGAGTAAAAATCTGTTTAATTCGTCGATGTCCTTTAATATCCGCTAACTTTGTTGGCCGATATTTTTCTGTCCAAACTACGGTAGATGCCATAGTGCGTAATCTTACTTTATGTAATAGTCTTTTTGCCTTAGACCCTCGCTATGGCAAAAAAACTAGTTTTAACATATATTTCAATCTTTAATTATTTATTGGTAATTGCGCAAACTTCGATTGGCACAATGCCAAATTCATTACATGTGTATGGATTAAATCCAATGTATGATTCAGGGCGCGGCTTATCATATAATACTGAAGTCTTCCATTTTGTACTATCGGTAAGAATTGCGCGAAAGAGAAATCCTTTTGTAGGATCTTCGCGAACTTTAGCCAATCGCAGGTCATTAAGCATTGATGTGCATTGAGCGTATTTCTTATCATCTAACCAGATAAGAGCAAGATTGCTATTTTCATCATATAATTGTATTATTCCGTCCATTTGGTGTATACCTTATTTTTTATCTTGAAATGTACATGTCAATTTTTAAGTTTTCCACTATCCATTAATGGATGGGAGTTCTTACAGCGTTCACGGAACGAATCGATTTCGGACTTTTACGTGTCATACGTTTTTGTAAAGCCGCTACGAATTCTTTGCGATCCGCATAGGCTACTTTTTCACCCTTTACACCCTTTTCCTTGAAACATCCTTCTACAGCAGCCATTTGACTGACCTTCCGTGTCTTGTTGAACGCTTTCTTCTGCGCCGCGTAGCATTTCTTCGCCGACGCTAAGATTCCCTTGGCTGCGGCTTTGCGTGTCTTTACAGCAGCTTTTGCCGCTGTCTTATTGCCCTTTACGCATTCCTTCTTCTTGAGTTTATAGGTTTTCTTAAGTTCCGAACTATTGGATTTCTTTTCCTTCTTGGGAAGATTGCTGGCTTCAATGCGGGCCAATTCCGCATCGAGCTCAGCATCCAAGGCATTACAATCTTGTTCCTCCACCTCTTCTGCAATCATCTCATCCAGATCCGCACCTTCCAGACATTTGTCCACAAGGGCTTCCACAGCGGGTACAATAGCTTCACCAACAGGAACAGACACTGTATGGAATACAGGTTGCGAGAAGGTCGTTGGGTCGAATTCACGATTCAAATACGAAATGAGACCTTTTGCCCGTTCTTGGAAATATTTGCGACCGGTTTCGCTGATTTCTCCCTTTTCGTTTGTATATTGTTCGCGGTAGTCTTGGAATGGAACAAAACGTTTTTCCTTTTCTGGAATGAGAGTATTCAGAATTTCAAACAATTCTTGTGGACTATCTGTGATAGGGGTAGCCGTCATCAAAAGTGGACGAACGGATTCATCTCCTGATTTATCGTAACTCGCATGGATGTATTTTTGGATGGTTCCAAAATCGGCCGCTTCCGCTGCGGACAAGTCGCCATCCTGTAGTTTGTGAACTTCATCCATAATCAAGAATGTTTTATGGAGTGGATCCGTCGCATTCTTTGCGTAGAGCATACGTCCAAGTTCGTTCTTCTTTTGGAGCGCGTTTTGGAATGTACGATAACTGATAGGTTGGAGCCATGCACGACTTAACATACGTTTCTGTTTTGCGAGATCGGTTGGAAGTTTTGTACCTTGTTCGAGTTTCTCCATAATGGGAATGGAGCACACCGATCCGAAAATATTCTTGTACACATCGGCCATGAGCGCATTACGAGTCACCCACAGAATTGTATAACCGGCTTGTTCGAACTGGGTAGTCGCGGCGGCCACAGCCATACAGGTTTTTCCAGTACCGACCGAGTGCCATGCGAGGAGACCCTTGAATGGACTGTTGGGAGTCAAGTAATGACGCACGAAATCCTGGGTTTGTGTAAAGGATACCGCGGTTCCAGGTTTGCCCGCTTGTACGGCATCGCATCCATTCTTCACTACGGGGCTGGCCCATTTGAATTTCTTGTAGAGATTGATGATCTCTTTCTGGAAATCGTCGAACGATGCGTCCTTGAGTGTTTTTAGCACATCTTGCGCATCTTTTTTGCTGACAACCTTTGGGCTAGGAGTTTTGGGCGTAACAAAGAGATCGCGTACCAATAACAAGGCTTCATCTGCGGCTCTGTTTTCCGCACTGGACTGCTTGCGGGATTGGAGATAATTTGCGATAGGACTCAAGGAATCTGGACTACCTACAGTGCCTACTGTGCCTACGGTAGACGCAATGGATGGAGTTTTTGGCGTCTTAAACAAACTACGAAGTCCGTCCAGAGCTTTATTTCGGTTGGCATCATCTGCTGCATCCGCATACATGGGGGATGTAAGATAATCCGCAACAGGCGAGTCGCGATCTGCTACAGAACCCAAGGTTCTCGCAATGGAAGATATGGATTTTGCTTGTTTTGGAGTTTGTGGGCGTAACATGGCTTCCAAATATCCTGGTTCGTTCTTCAACATGGAACAGAACACGTCGCGTTTTGCGCCTTTTGGTATAGGAAGACCCATACGTTTGGCAACACGTAACAAATGTTGGTTTGTAAATGGGAACAACTTGGATTTACGTCCGTGTTGGCATTTCGCAAGACGAGCCGGTGTAATATCTTCAGGTTTCAAGATCGATATGACGCGTTTGCCGCCACTCTGCTTATCTTCCGCAACTTCAGCAATGACGACATCTTCGATTTCTGTCGCTTCCAACAATGCAGATTCAATATTAAAATTATTGATTTTAAAGTTCAGATCGTAATCGACTGCGCTAGCAATACCAAGAATGGTTAATTCCTTAGTTAGGTTCAACATAGCCAAGTCGAGTCCAGATTTCGCCAACATTAAATCATGCGCATCGATCTTTTGTTCGTCACCCAGGATAAACGGTTTACGTCCAGGAAGAACAGTGGAATAAATGTAGACTTCGAGAGGCCATCCGCGGCGAGGAGCGAAGGGTAGACCTTTTTGTCCACAGAAACGGGTCGCACGCCCAACAGCTTGCTTCAAATCCGATGTCGCGATAGCCGGTTCGAGTAAATGGACGTATTTTACATCGAATAAATCGATACCTTCCTTGAACTTGGAATCCAGGATGATAATACGCAACTGTTCACCGTGTACGTTTTCAGGACGACTATTGAAGACCTTTAAAATTTCCTTTTTGGTTGTCGTGGAGAGCGCATTTTTCCAAAGAGGAAGGGATTGTAACATGGCGAATCCATTGGATCCACCTTCCACAGCTTCTTTGGCTTTGTAGACGGTTTCTCCTGTTTTGGTTTCCACGAGTTTTCCCTTGCGTTTTACTTGTTTTCCTTTTACGCCCATACGCAAATCGAAGCCAGCGGCGATCATAAACGCCGCAAGAGCTTTTGCGCCATAGGCAGACTCACGAATATCGGTAAAGATGAAATGCTTGAACATAGTACCATGATCGCGCATATCGATCGCATCGAGTTCCTTAATCTTTTCGATGAGTCGGGTAAATTTCCCACTCATTTCGGGAACAAATACGGAGGTATCAAAGGATGGAGAATCTGGCATATATTTGCGCGAAATGCGGGTGGTTGCGGATGTTTTACGAATACATTGTGCGAGCTTGGAAATACGAACCTTTTTGGTTTTCTTTGGGGCTTTTACACCGAGTTCCTTTTCTCGTTCACGTTCGAGTTTTCGTGTTTTGCGCTCGAGTTTACGTGCCTTGTCTTTCTGGATCTTTTCTAAGCGTTTGGTTTTCGCACGCTCTTCCTTGGCCTTGACTTTGGCTGCTACCGCGTCACGTTTCGCCTTTGTCTGGCTACGCGTAAGTCGTCTTGTAACTTTTGGGGGCATTCGTTCTATTTATAGGACTGATTTCTATCGATGGGAAGGGTCCTAAACGACCAATGGGTCTAAAGTCGACTATGCTAAAGTAAACTAAAATGAGTTCAAAACCACGTGCTCGAAAGTCAAAGACCGCGACTGCTTCCGTTGTGGAAGAACCGGCCGAAGCGCCAGTCGAAGCGCCAGTCGAAGCACCACCTGTATTGTCGATTGTAGAAGAAAAACCGGTCAAGGAAAAGAAACCACGTGCCTCCAAAAAGACCCCTCCTGTTGTCGCAATTGTAACGCCATCCGGAATTACCGGTTCTTTCTTATCGGAACAACGTCCGCTGATCGCCCATTTGCCGGTAAAGACGAGTGCAATCAATTTCGATATTACGAATGCGACCACCTACAATCCGAAGCCGGCGGAACCTCCAAAAGCCTACGATGCGGGCAATGATACGATGTCCTACTTGGAAGGTGTTCCAGAAGGCACATGTGTTGATAGCGACGATGTAATGATCGTGAAACAAACCGATAAGAGTGATCAACCGATTACAAAATGTAAGCTTCCTTCACACTATAGTGAAAAGCTCATGGTTCTATTCCAGGATTCCAATCGATACAACAAACTTCCAACAAGTACGGAAATTGCCTGCTTTTGGTGCTGTCATAGTTTTAATGGCGCACCGGTTGCGATCCCTTCCCATATTCTTGACGAGATTTGGTATATGTATGGAAACTTTTGTAGCCCTGAATGTGCGACGGCATATTTGTTCAAAGAACGTGTCGATAACCACGCGCAATGGGAACGTTACGCGTTGCTGAATAGCTTGTATGCCGAAGATGCTGAAGTGAGCGCAGGTTCTCCTCGCGGCATTCGTCCTGCGCCTCCACGCGAAGTCCTGCGTATGTTTGGCGGATCCATGGACATTTCGGAATATCGTGCCGTTGTCCATGAAAAACGTCTGCGTATTGATGTACTCACACCTCCTATGGTTTCCATTATTCAAACCATGGATACAAAACCAATCGATTTCTACGATCAAAATCTCAAGAATGTATTTATTCGCAATGATATTCAGCATAAGTACAACGCGCCTGGGGCACAAGGGCTACGTCTCCGTCGTTCCAAGCCGGTAAAATCCCGCGAATCGACCGTCGAATGGGCTATGCAGATTCAGCACCTCACTGCGTAATGACCGCACAACTGCCAATGCCCATCAAAATTGAAACCAAGTGAAATGTTGGAAGCACAGGGCATATTCAAGTCCAAATGTCCTCCAACGAATCACTCGAAACCTTCCGCACTATGGTAAGTCAGGTATTCCGCCTTACCATGGCCGTGTCACACGGGGAAGCAAACAACGCCACGCATAACTTTGATCAATTCCTTGATACTGCTATGTCTATCATTCTTTCCAATGAAGCCAATAAACGGATTCAGAACGAGCTTTCTTACGAAGCAAGCAAGAATCTTACGAGCGTGCTTCTAGAACGCGAGAACAAGGTCTGTACTCTCTTTGAACCTCCTCCTGTATCTCCTCGTCCATTCCATATCAATAGCGTTACGTCACCGACTCTTGTGATTCATCCGGATACCAATGTGGATGTTGTGGTAACAAAAGAAAATCCGGTTGTCAAGAATGAAGTGAAAAACATCTATGTAAATTCGGTTGTGCCTCCGGTTGTGAAGGCAGTTGCTATTGCTAAAACCAAACCTGCGGAAGTAATCAATCTTGTCGAAGATGACAATACTGTCGAAGTCGATGAAGCTGACGAGGCTGAAGATGAAGAGGTCGAAGTCGAAGAAGTCGAGGAAGCGGAAGTAGAGGTCGAAGAGGAAGAAGCTGAAGCCGAAGAGGAAGAAGACGAAGAGGCTGAAGAAGAGGCCGAAGACGAAGACGAAGAGGTAGAAGTCGAGGAAGAAGCCGAAGACGAAGAGGTAGAAGTCGAGGAAGAAGCTGAAGACGAAGACGAAGAGGTAGAAGTCGAGGAAGAAGCTGAAGATGACGATGAGGCTATGGAAGTTGTCAAGATCGGCAAGAAGAACTACTTCGTGGGTGAACACAGTCAGCTCGTCTATGTCTATATCAATGAGGAAGAAGCCGGTGATTGTCTAGGCAAATATGTCAACGGTAAAATTGTACCAGCTGCGTAATCAAAAACATAATCGCATATGACTATAGGAAATGCCTTCTTTGAACAGCGTAAATAATGCGTGGACATCCTTGTGTCCTCCGGCCCAAATCTATCCGATCGTAATGACCGGTGTAATTCTTTTCAATTTATACCGAGGGACCTACCGTCATGCGATGACCCATGTTGTAGCGACCATTATTGGTACTACATTTTTATGGGTGCTCTGTGCTGCGAATCTCGGATTTGCCGCATACGCCCTTCTCCTCCTCCCCGTTCTCTTTTTTGTATTTTTGTTAGCAATCGTATTCTACGATCAATCCTTGTTAGAAGTGACACGTGAATACAAACCAGGGAAATGCGAGGACGAATGTGAAGAGGAACCCTGCGGTTGCTAAAACGCGGTAATTAGCCAGTATCTAAATACAAAAACAAAGTAATTGTTCAAGAATGTATCTCCAAGCACTCGCGCTGTATGGTAATGTATGCACGTATGCGAGCTATTATTGGCTACTCGCGAAGCAGTATGCTCGTGCTTGGTTGGGCCCTGAGCAACAACAATATTATTTATTGTCCGATGGACAAGTCCTTCCTTCAACCACACAATTGCCCGACACCGTTCGACAAGTCGCACACATATACGATCCGTTAACGAGCCGCATAACTCTGTTCCAGAATCGTGAACCCGAGGGCCGTTTTCGCCCACTCCGCTACATTTCTATGCGAATCGATAATGCGATTGTAGGAAACATAGATATTTCAGAATGGTTAGGAGATATCCGTGCGAATCCAGTTCCATCCCTTTCTCCAAAACAGATTCTGAATCTCTGGGCCTATACGCAGAATCAATATATTCCGCAAGAAGGCGCAACAACCCTCTTTGTAACAAGTAGTATGGGAGAAGAAGAGACTGTAACAGTATAAATGGTATGATTTAGAAAAATCAAAAATCGTCTTGCGACTTTTGATTTTTATAGGTTTAGTAGTGTATTATATAGGCACTTTTACATCTTTTGATCCGCATGTGGGCGGTACAGAACGTCGGTAGGTTTCATGGCATCGCCGTAAATTGCGACATCGGTAGGTTTGTTGTACAACCGAGATGTAAGATTCCACAGCTTGAGAATGTGGAACCCCTTCTTTGGACTGATTGTAACTCCGACAATGTTGTTCTTCTCTTCCTTGGACACTAGGCCAAGGATGGCGGCGGCGGCGTAGCGCTGAAACGATTCGTAGGCATGGGCCTCAGGAATCTTGATACAGTAGCTGCCACCATGAATGTTGGATCGATGCTCCCATAGAGGGAGGAATGGATCCTTCATCAAGAAGAACATACCCGCAAGGAACCGATCACTATTGATCTTGTTTAGAGTTCCCCACATGCTCTCAAAGTCGGAGAAGGTTCCGATCCGCTTATACGAATCGGGAGTCCATTTAGTATCTTCTGGATCATGGAAATAAAGAGTCCACGAGCCAGATGGGAAAGAAGAAAGGGAGGCTGAATCGGTCATTTCGCGCCTATAACAGAAAGGAAGGAAAGAGTTGGAAGATTTATACGAAGGAAGGAATGTACTGGAGGGAGGCCCAACTACCATACATTCGTCGATTTTATCAGTCAATTTTTGCCAACCTTAACTGTGTGAGATGGTATTCGCACTACCGGATGTTTCCGATCGTAAGCTAGGCGCAAGAGCTAATTTGATTTCTCCCAAGCCCGCCACGGAATACTCAATCATAATTGGATAATTATTCTTCAAGTAAATCATAATATCACTGGACATCGCTGTACATTTTGTAAATAATGCGAGTGGTTTGAGCAAAAAGTAACCCTGGACAATATCGCGTTGAGGTTTTGGAAGCAGACATACTGTTTCTTGACTTCCGAAATCACCACCTTCCAACCGGAAGCTGAGCTCGTTTTCCGCCGATTTGATTTCGACCTTGTCTCCAAGTTGGATCAAATCTTTGATAATATTCTGGAAATCGAGACTTGGCATTGTAATTACGGAAGGGAATTGAACAGGAGGGATATCAATAGGCTTGATATCGAGTTCCATCAAGTTCAAATACTTGGTGGTTACCATCTGTTTTTCACCGTTCATGATACGGATTCCAAGGCGACTCATATTGCTCTTTTCCATAAACAGTAAGAGCGAATCCTCATTCTTGATTTGTTTTACCATCTTGTTGAGGTTTACAAAGTCCACACCAAGAATACACTTGTGGGCACAGTGGAATTCATCGAAACGGTCGGCATGGAGACGCATATGTACTAAAATAGTGTGTGTACCATCCATGGCCATAATCTTGATTCCGGCACTATCGATTTCCAGATTGACTTCTGTAAGAATATCCTTTACGGCATCTACAAGAGTACGCACCGGAGAGGCCTTGACGGTCTGGGCATAAAACACGTAATCGGATCTGTTATCCATTCTATCCTATGATTGACTAAACTTGCGGGTGCGTTTAGATGGAGGATTATTCCAACCAAACGCACCAAATCAGACCCCGGAAGTGCGACAAAGTCCAGGATCATTCTTTATTCAATAAACGCAACCCAACGTTTACTTACGCTGTTTGCGATTCTTACGACTCTTTCCTCCGAACACGTTTCTCTTGATTTCATTCACCTTTGGCACCATTGTGTGATAGACGGTGTATAAGGCGAGAGGAACAATGGCGGCCTGAGCATTGGCGACAAATCCACCCATAATGCTTGGCGCAAATCCGCCCTTATACTTACGCTTGTCACTGCGTGACAGACGCCGGGTTTTCCCACCAGCTTGGGCAGGCACGAATGTGCTGGTTAATACAGGACGTATTTCAGCATAGGTTGGCGCCGAAGAAGGAGCAGGGAATATGGTGCTAGGAGGAAATACTTCAGGATTAAAGAATTGTTGCGAGGTTACAACACCTCCACCACTTTTCTTACCGTGTTTGCGGCTATGTTTGCGTGTCTTGGCCATTTCTATTCATGACGGGCGATAAAAAATGACTGCGTGTTTAAAGCCCAACACGGATAAGCATTTAAAGAACAAACCATGGCCGCCACAGATATTACAACCCTCGAATACATAGCTCCTACATTGAACTTCTCTCCATTGCGCATCAGCACAATTACAACGACTGCGCAGCTGGGAACAAAGATCAATCTCGATCCACTCTTTGCGCAAGTGCCCATTATGGAATATTGGGACTTGAATGATGGAATCCTGAAGATGGAATTCAATGGATCCGTAAAAGGAACGAGTTTTAAAGATATTATTCTGAAACCTAAAACGAGTAAAACAAGCTTCTTTAATCAAGCTACACTCGTGATCCGTCGTGAAGTGAGCCCCCTTTGCTGGAAAGAGATCAACGTCAAGTTATTCCGAAATGGAGGAGTACAAATGACCGGTGTTCGAAGCATAGAAATGAGTGGAGAAGCACTTCGTTGGTTAATTGACTATCTCAATACAAAATGTACCGAGAGTCCAATCTTCTCCAAACCACCGGAAATCCATAAAGAACAAGTACAGCTTGTCAATACCGATTTCAGTATTGGCGCAAAGATTCGTCGCGACGTGTTACACCGTGTTCTATCCGACAAGTACCGTTTGAATAGTAGTTACGAATCGGCAATTTACCAAGGCGTGAAGACGAAGTATTTCTACAATGCGCAGCGTACAGCGGGTAGTCCTCCTGGTCTCTGTCCGTGTCAACGACTCTGTAAAGGAACAGGAGACGGATCCAAGATTGGCGAGTGTAAGAAAATTACGATTAGTCCCTTCCAAACCGGTCAAGTGATTATTACTGGAGCTCGTACAATGGAACAGATTAACGAAGCTTATGAATTTATTAAAAGTGTATTTACGACACACGCTGATGATATTCTTCGCAAAGTCTATGTGCTTCCCACATCTGCTACAGAACCTCAAGCGCAGGAAACGCCCGCAAAGAAGACAAAGCCTAGACAGGCTTCCGGTTGGATTCAACATCCGTGCCCTCGAAACATCTTCAAAATTAAGCCGTGCGTCTAAATTTACAAAAAACCTTCCGATTCCCGATCAGAACTATGTCTTCCGCCGCCGCATCTTCCATTGTTGCTTCCGAGATTATCACTCCTAGTGATAAAACCTTGAAACATGCTGCTCGTATTGCGATTGAACAAGACAAACCTATTATGCTCGACTATTTTGTAGATAGTCATGAAGGCCGTGCTTTTTTGGGTGAAGACGCTGGAACCAAGGAAAAGATGTTGGTTCGCTCTGAAGAAGAATACACTTCTTTGATCCAACGTATCTTCAAAGTTGCGGATGCCACCGAATACATTGTAATTACTGAAAACAGTATCTACATCATCTCTGGCTCCACCAAGAAGAAGAATATCTCTGCTCCTTCCTCCTAAATAGCTTCGTAATTCGATTTCTATAGGTTTTTTTCGAAAGAACAAATAGAAATGTCTTCCTGCTCTTCCGCGTTCGGTGCAACTTCTTCTTTGTCCCAAGGAGAAAGCTTTGCCAAGATGACTTCAACTTTCCATGGTGGTAAACGTAATTGCGGGTTAATGCGCGGTGGTTCCTTGGGTGCCCCTTTCCCCGGTGGATTTGATACTCTTCCGAATGATATGCATGACCTTGCTGGTATTGGTAAACTCGATGCCGCTTTCAATCAACTCCCTGAGTTCGCTGGTAAATACGGTATGAGCGGCGGTAAACGTAGCCGCAAGCACCGCAGAAACAGCCGTAAGACCCGCAAGATGCGCGGTGGTGTTGCCGAAGTCTCTGCTTCCGCTATGATCCTCAGCCCTGCGGAAGCCGGTCAGGCCGGTCTCCACGCCCAATGGACCAATGAAAACCTCGTTGTTCCTAGCTACAAAGGCCCCGATAATGCTCTCTTACAAAAAGCCGGCAAACGCAAGGGCTCTCGTAAGAACCGCAAGGTTTCCCGCAAGAACCGCAAGGCTTCCCGCAAGAACCGCAAGGGCTCCCGCAAGAACCGCAAGGTTTCCCGCAAGAACCGCAAGGCCTCCCGCAAAAACCGCCAGGCATCCGGCAGTAACCGCAAGGGCTCA
>JACCDP010195636.1_pt1 | contig 46525 bp, 35 predicted proteins | sample 7445841 | NCBI WGS metagenome assembly JACCDP01 (sample SAMN15323441, study PRJNA562643) | freshwater metagenome | isolation source: river surface water | place: USA:Blue River Watershed | collected 2017-08-17
CACGGTCGACTCGGTCGTCACCCTGACCGGCAGCACGCTGTCGGCCGGCAGCGGCGGCGCGGGCGGCGCGGGCGGCACCGGCGCGACCGCGGGAACGGACGGCCTCTCAGGCCAGCGCAACTGAAGAGGGCAGCGATGACAACCGGTCCGGCATTCCTTCGACGGCTCCTCCCGGGCCTCGCAGCCCTCCTGCTGTGCCTGCCCGCGCAAGAGGTGTCGGCGAGGGCCGGCGGCGGCGAGCACTACTCGGGCGGGTCCTCCCGCAGCTCGTCGCGCAGCAGCTCCAGCGGTTCGTCGCGCGGCAGCTCCAGCGGGTGGAGCAGCTCGAGCGGGGGCGGCTCGTCGTACGTCGGGCGCGGCGATTCCGGCGACGGGCTGTTCACGCTGATCTTCTGGCTCGTCCGGACAACCTTCCGTCACCCGCTGGTGATGGTCCCGTTCTGGATCGTCGTCTTCCTGATCGCCCGGCAGTTCCTCCGGAACGCCGTCCAATCGGCTCCGCTCGACAAGCTCCCGCGCGTGCTGCCCGACGTCGGTCCGGGGCTCGAGGCGCTCAAGGCCCGCGACCCCGCCTTCTCGAAGGAGGCGTTCGAGGCGCGCGCCGGACGCGTCTTTCTGACGGTGCAGGAGGCCTGGTTCCGGCGCGATTTCGCGACCGCGCGCACGCTGATGAGCGACGGCCTCTACCGCCGCTTCCGAGTGCTCCAGGGGTTGATGACCCGGGAGTCACGGCGCGACGCCGTCGCCGACCCCACGGTCCTCTCATCGAGAATCGCTGCCGTTTCGAAGAGCGACGCCTTCGACGCCGTTACGGTCGCCATCATGGCCCGTCTGCGAGATGCCGAGGTCGCGGCGGACCTCTCCGACGAGGAGGCGCTGGCGGCGGCGAAGAGCGCGACACCCGAGGTCTTCACCGAGTACTGGACCTTCCTGCGACGCGTCGAGGCGATCACCGTTGAGGGCAAGGACCTGTCGAACGGCACCTGCCCCAACTGCGGCGCCCCGTTCGAGGGCGGCGCCTCGGGGAAGTGCCCCTACTGCGACGCCATCGTGAACAGCGGCCGGCACGACTGGGTGCTCTCCGAGATCACCCAGGCCGGCGAGTTCGTGATTCCAGAAGCCCCCGCGCTCGACGCGCTTCGCTCCTCCGACCCGGCGCTCGCCTCGGAGGTGATCGAGGATCGCGCGCTGCTCACCTTCTGGAAGTGGCTCGAGGCCTACGGCTTCGAAGAGCCCGCGCGCGTGCGCCGGCTGTCCCGGTCCGACGTGGTCGACGAGGTCACCGCCGACATCGCCAAGATGCGCAACGTCGGCCAGCCGGTGGTGCTGGCGACCCCCGCCGTGGGCGGCGCCGACCTGCTCGCGGTGTCGCGCGACGACGACGGCTTCGACCGCGTCTGTGTCGACGTGCGCTGGAGCGCCGCGGCCGCCTTTACGCCCCAGGACAGCCTGGGCCGCGTGATGGTCCGCCCGCGCCGACACGTGCTGCGCCTGAGCCGGAAATCGGGCGCCACGTCGGCCGCCTCCGGACTAGCGACCGACCGCTGCGGACACTGCCTCGCGCCGCTCTCCGACTCCGATGTGATCGCGTGCCCGCACTGCGGAGTCGACCTGACGAGCGGCGCCCACGACTGGGTGCTGGAGGAGGTCGTGCCGTACGACGTCTGGCGCCTCGAGCGGCCCACGGATCAGCTCGTCGACCCCAGGATGGCCACCGCCAACGAGCGTCGCCGCGTGCTGCAGCTGCTCACCGCGATGGCGAAGGCAGACGGCGTGGTCGATGCCTCGGAGCGGCGCCTGCTCAAGTCCTGCGCCCGCCGCTGGGGTGTGCAGTGGTCCGACGTCGAGGTGCTCCTCGCCGCCGACTCGGCGCTCGAAATGGACGGACTCGGCGGGCTCGGGGAAGACGCGCGTCAGGCGATGCTGATCGATCTCGAGAAGATGCTGCGCGCCGACGGCCGCTTCGACCGCCGCGAGCAGCAGCTCATGGAGACGGTGTCGCGGCGCTGGGCCGGCGGGGGGAGGGCCTAGCTAGCGGTACAGCAGCACCGACTCGCGCTGGGCGCGGAACGCCGCCTCCTCCTCCGCCCAGCGGGGCAGCAGGCCCGTCAGGTCCCGGCCCGCATCGAACGCCTGTCGCACCTCGTCGCTGCCGGTGAGCAGATCGATCGCCGGCACCGCGTCCACGAACTCGTAGGTCTCGGTCCGCCACCGGAAGCGGTCGCGCGCCTGCGCCTGTGCGACGCGGACGAACTCGAGCCCCGCGCGATACGGCTTGAAAGCGAGCGGGTCCGTGACGTGCAGGAAGACGCCGGCGCAGTCCTTCCCGCCGAACTTGTGGAACGTCGGCCGGTACCAGCAGCTTCGGAACACGACGCCCGGAAGAGCAAGTCCGTTCAGCTCGGCCGCGAGCCTGTCCGGGTCGTAGAACGGCGCGCCCGACTGTTCGAAGGGACGCGTGGTGCCGCGCGCCTCGGAGAGGTTCGTGCCCTCGACGAGGCACATGCCGGGGTAGACGCGCGCGGTGTCGGGGGTCGGCATGTTGGGGGAGGGCGGAATGAACGGCAGGCCCGTCGCCTCCCACAGCATGTCGCGGCTCCAGCCCTCCATCTTCACGACGGTGAGGTCGCAGCCGATGCCCTGCACGGTGTTCGCCCACTGCGCCAGCTCGCCCAGGGTGAGGCCGTGGCGCACGGGAATGGGGAAGGGGCCGACGAACGAATCGAAGCCGGCCTTCTGCACGCCGCCCTCCACCTCCACCCCGCCCAGCGGGTTCGGCCGGTCCAGCACGACGAAGCCGATGCCGGCCTGCTTCGCCGCGCGCATCGCGTAGGTCATGGTCGCGTAGAAGGTGTAGTAGCGGCTGCCCACGTCCTGCATGTCGAAGACGAGCGCGTCCAGCCCCGCCAGCATCTTCGGTGTGGGCGTGAGGCTCTCGAAGCTGTCGCCGTAGAGCGAATAGACGGGCACGCCCAGCTGGCGGTCGATCTGGCCCTCGGCGCCTCCGGCCTCCACCGCGATCATGTCCTGCGCCTCGCCGCGCACGCCATGCTCCGGACCCAGCAGAGCGCCGATGGTGACGCCGGGCAGGCGCCGCACGTGCTCGACCACCGAGACGAAGTCGGGGCCGACCGAGGCCTGATTGCAGATGATGCCGACGCGCTTGCCGGAGAGGAGGCGCGGCTGGGCGGTGACGAGTCGTTCGAGGCCGGTCTGGACGCGCATTGAGGGCTCCGTTCGGATCAGAGAAGAGCCCCCTCCGATCGCTCGGAGAGGGCTGGAATGGGCTCCGGCGCGATTCCGGCCTGCCGCGCTAGTTCTTCTCGGGGGGCAGGTCGAACTTCAGCGTGAAGCTCTTGCGGTCGCCCGGCTTCTGCTTGAAGTAGGTCGCCTCGAGCAGCGTGTAATAGAGGTTCGCGTCGAGGTACGGGTCGCTGGTGGTGTTCTCGACGATGTCGATGCTGCCGGCCTTGCCGGAGTCCTCGAGGACGATCTTCACGCGGAGGCTTCCTTTCAGCGCCGGCGCCTCCTCCAGCCGCTTCGCGTACATCTTCTCGAGCGCCTCGACGACCGAGCGGTAGAACAGCGTGACGGTGGCGCCGCCGGCGGGCTTCGCGGGCACCATGCACAGCGCCTTCAGCCGCTGGATCTCGGCCGCAGCGGTGGGCATCGACGGGGCCGCCTCGCGGTACAGCTCGATCGCCTGACGCCACCGCAGCTTCTTCTCCGAGACCTTCGCGAGCCCCATGAGCGCGGGGCCGTCCTTCGGGTCGACGACGCGAATGGCGTTGAGCGCCGTCTCGACGCTCGGCAGATCGCCCTTCTCCTCGTAGATCTCGGCCATGCGCCGCCAGGGCGCCAGGTCCTTGCCGTCCAGCTTGGTCAGGGCCTGCAGCGTCTTGAGCTCGTCCTCGGTGCGGGCGACCTGACGGTACAGCCGGGCGAGCGCCTGGGTCTCGCCCTTGGTGAGCGGCTGAATTTTCGCCGCCTGCTCGTAGGCCGAGATGGCGCTCGCGGGGTCCTGATCGCCGGCGAGACGGGCCAGCGCGAGACGCGCCGAGCGGTTCTTCGGCATCAGGTCCGCGACGCGGCTCCAGGCCACCTTCGCCTCGTTCGCGCGGCCCTGCTCGTCGACCAGCATCGCCAGCGCCTCGGCCGCCTCGTACTGGGTCGGCACGTCGGCGAGCGCCTTCACGAGCTCGGCCTCGAAGTTCGCCGGCTGGTTCATCGCCTTGCGGGCGAGCGCCAGCCCCACGCGGGCGTCGGCGTCACCCGGCTCGAGCCGCAGCGCGGTCAGGTAGGCCTGCACCGCCTTTTCGTCGTCGCCCAGCGACCGGTAGAGCTGGCCGCGCACCGTCTCGGTGTAGGCGAGGCCCGGCAGGAGGTTGTCCGCGATCTCGAGTTCCCGCTCGCCTTGGTCCCGCACCTTCCACTGGGCGTAGATGGCCGCCTTCTGGACGTGGCCCCAGTAGAACTTCGGCTGCTGCTGCGTCAGGTCGTGCAGCGCGTTCCACTGCGCTTCGAGGTCGGGAATCGCGGCGGCGGCGAGGAACTGGGTCTCGAGCGTCTTCGATGCGGCGTGGCGCTCGGCGTAGTCGCCCATCGCCTTGCCCGCCTCGCCCCGGCGCTGCCGCGCTGCGATGGTCCACAGGTGACCGCGAATCTCCCGCGGCTCCATGGTGGGGGCCGGCAGGGTGGGCGGCACGTACTTCACCGCGGCCTTGGCCGCCTCCTCGCCGACCGACTGCGTCGGCGCCTCGACGGTCTGCTTGATGCGCACCTTCCGGGGGCAGCCGCTCAATCCGACGAGCGCCGCGCACAGGAGCGCCCACGGGGCCGCCCGAAACCCTGCCATTTCGTCTGATGCCATCGAAAGCCGGGTCATTCGCAAGCCCGTCCGAAAAGGCCCCGCCGTGCGACAGGCAAGGCGAAGAAGGTCGCCAGAAGGCGTGCGACGCTACCACAGGAGTCGGTCCCACAGGAGGCCGTCCGGACCGCGTCAAATGCCTGTCCCGCGCGATTCGTCGCCGGCTTGCCCGCCGGGAGGCATGGCTATAACTTATAGGTGGCTTGCCTCTCTCTCCGATAGTAGGAAGGTGGCATGGACCTGATCGACCACAGGCTGGTGCAGCGGCTTCAGCAGGACGGGCGGGCGACGCAGCTCGAGCTGGCCCGCGACGTCGGCCTGTCGCAGCCCTCGGTCGCCGAGCGCCTGCGCAAGCTGGAAGAGCGCGGCGTCATCACCGGCTACACCGCCAGGGTCGACGCGAAGCAGCTGGGCAAGGACATCACCGCGTTCGTCGGCGTGAGCATCGAGCACCCGCGCTACTTCGAGCGGTTCGCCGAGGCGGTGCTGTCGCTCGACGACGTGCTCGAGTGCCACCGCGTCGCCGGCGAGGACTCCTACCTGCTGAAGGTCAAGACGGCCGACACCCGGACTCTCGACGACCTGCTGGTGAAGACGCTGCGGACGCTGCCGGGCGTGACGCGCACGCAGACCACCATCGTCCTGCGCTCGATCAAGGAAGAGACCCGCATCCACGTGGCGAAAGAGCTGCTCGACCGGAGGAAGAAATGAGCCTCACCCTGGCACGTCGCACGCAACTGATGCCGCCGTCCGCGGTCCGCGAGATCCTGAAGGTTGCCGAGCGCCCCGACATCCTCTCGTTCGCCGGGGGCCTGCCGGCGCCGGAGCTGTTCCCCGTCGAGGCCATCGCGCGCGCCCACGCCGAGGTGCTGGCGAAGGACGCCGCCGGCGCGCTGCAGTACTCGACGACCGAGGGCTACGGACCGCTGCGCGAGTGGATCGTGCGCCGCCTCGCCTCCCAGGGCTTGAAGGTCGAGGTCGCGCAGACGCTCATCACGACGGGCTCGCAGCAGGGCATCGACCTCGCGGCGCGCGTGCTGATCAACCCCGGCGACCTCGTGGCCGTCGAGAGCCCCAGCTACCTCGCCGCGCTTCAGGCCATGGCCGGCTACGAGGCGCAGTTCGTCAGCATCCCCAGCGACGACGCCGGCATGGACGTCGACGCGCTCGAGGAGGCGCTCAAGACCAAGGACATCCGGGTCATCTACCTGGTGCCGAACTTCCAGAACCCGAAGGGCACGACGCTGGTGCTGGAGCGGCGCCGCAAGCTGGTGGCTCTTGCCGTGAAGCACTCCATCGCCGTCATCGAGGACGACCCCTACGGCGAGCTGCGTTACCGCGGGGATGAGGTGCCGAGCCTCGCCTCGATGGACGACGCGGGCGTGGTGCTCCGCCTGGGTTCGTTCTCGAAGACCCTCGCGCCGGGCCTGCGCATCGGCTTCGCCACCGGTCCGCGCGAGGTGATTCGCGCCATGACCATCGCCAAGCAGGCGGCCGACCTGCACACCGCGACACTGCCGCAACGGGTCGCCGCGAAGCTGCTCGAGACCTTCGACTTCGAGGGCCACCTCGCGACGCTGCGCAAGGTCTATGGCGAGCGCGCGAACGCCATGCTGGGCGCGCTGGCGGCGACGATGCCTCCCGGGACCCGCTGGACCAACCCCGAGGGCGGCATGTTCGTCTGGCTGACCCTGCCCTCCGGCCTCGAGGCCCAGACCCTGTTCGCCGCGGCCATCGAGGCGCACGTCGCCTTCGTGCCGGGAGACGGCTTCTTCGCGGGCGAAAAGCGGCGCGACTGCATGCGGCTCAACTTCTCGAACCGGCCGCCCGCGCTCATCGAGGAGGGGCTCGTCCGTCTGGGCCGCGTCGTCCACCGCGCGCTCGACTCGGGCTGGCACCTGGGTCGGGCGCCCGGCGCCGCTGCCGAAGTTCAGCTTTAGCGATCCCCTGGCAGAGCTCTGAGAAAACGCGCGGGACAGCGCCAAATGGCTGCTCCGCGGGAATTCGGTGCGCGCACCGGCAGCGTTGGGCCACGTTGCGGGCCTCTCGAGTACGTCGCCTGATGCCTGCTCCGGCGATTCCGGACATCAGCTCCATGACAGGCTGGGGAACGTCCTCCAGTGGGCCGCCGATCGGTTCGGCAGTTCCCGGACGGTCACAGAGGCGGCTTCGACGGACCGCATGTCCAGCCCTTACCGACACGGTCCCGGGCAAGGGCCTTTGCCTCCTCTCGAATCGCGCGGGACGGCACTCCACGGCTCTCCCGCGCATTTCAGACCGTTTTGCGGAATACTCGATCTCCGATGCTCCTCCGCTCCCGACCCTCGCGCGCGCTGCCCGGGCTGCTGCTCCTCGCAGCGATGTGGCTGCTGTCGCGCGAGGCGCGTGCGGACGGTCTGCGTCTCGGCCTCGGCGCGCAGATGGCGCGCTACACGACGCCCACCGGCGAGAACGTCGACCTCGTCATGTCGTCCCTGAGCGCGCGCGTCTCGCGCGGACGGGCAGGCCTGACGCTCGCGGCGCCCTACGTGGGCCTCTCGGGCGGACGCATCGCGTTGTCGGACGAGCGGGTGGCGGTGACGAGCGGCGAGGCGGGCTTTCGGCACGGCCTCGGCGACCTGTCGGTGGCGCTCGACTACAACCTGCTGCAGAACCGGCAGGCGGCCCACATCTACGTCGTGACGCTGGGCGGCAACCTGCGCTTCCCCACCGCTTCCACGGCGCTGCAGATCGGCACCGGCGAGCACCTGCTCGGCCTCGGTCTCTCGGGGTTGTACGGGCTGACGCGACAGCTGCTGCTCTTCGCGGAGGTGCGTCAGTCGTGGGTCGGCGTCCTCACGCCCATCTCGACGCGTGCACGCTGGGGTGAGCTCGGCGTCGTCTACTGGGTGACCGAGAAGCTGGGCGCCACCGCGAGTCTCGTCGGCGCCGATTACGGGCAGCGGGCGGGTCAGTCGCTCGAGCTCAACGCCGGCCTGCTGTTCGAGCTGTTCCCCGGGATGATGATGAACGTCGGAGGCCTCGGAGGCCTCGCCGGCTCAGGCGCGCCGCGGGCCGGCGGCTCGCTCGGTTTCGGCTTCGAGCTGTGACGCGGACGATGCGACGCGCCTTGAGCCAACACCTCGTCGCTCTGCCACTCACTCTGCTGGTGATGTTCGGGATGGGCGCCGGCCCGGCCTTCGTCTCGGTCATCGACGCACTGACCGAGTCGCACGAGCACCGCTGCCACTGCCCCCTTTCGGAGCACCACTGCAGCTGTCCGCTCTGCGGTGGCCTGTCGACTCGCGTGCGCGAGACCCCTGAGGAGGGCGGGCTTTCTCAGGCGCCGTGCGGCGAGCCGCGCGCGAAGCCTCACCTGGCGATGCTGGCGGTGCTGCTGCTCGCGCCGGCCGAGGTGCCGCTTCCGAAGCCGCGGGACGAGTCGGAAGAGGCCTTTCCGTGGCCCTCGCGGCTCTGCCCCGGAGCGGCGGACGGGCCGGAGCCTCCACCGCCGAAGACGGTGCGCTGCTAGCGACTCACCACCTCTCACCCATCACACCGCCGGCGCACGCGCTGCGATGCGCCCACGAAGGCTTTCTCCATGTTTCTCCTTTCACGGTTCGTCACGAATCTCCTGATTTCCCTGACGGCAGCGGGCTGCGGGGCGCACACCCACGACGAGGCCGTCGTTCACGACGCCGCGACGGCGACCAGCGACGACGGTCTCGTCGTCATCTCCTACGCCACGGAGGCGCCGCTCGACCGCTCCGGCAACGTCTTCAAGATCACCCTCGCGAGTCCGGCTGATGGGACACCGATCACGGCGGCCGTCGTCGGTCTCGAGGTTTCGAGCGAGGCCGGTTCGAGCGTCGGCACCTTTGCTGCGGCCGAGGTGGGCGAGGGGCTTCACCGCGCTCCCCCCGTCGATTTCCCTGCTTCGGGAAGCCACCTGATCAAGGTGCACGTCAGCCGTGCCGCCGATGGACTGCACGATCACGCGACCTTCCGCGTCGCCGTGCCGTAGCTCGCCAGACGGCGGTCGGAACGCGCCGGGACAGCGTCAAATAGCTGCCCCGGCGCACTCCGGCCCGCTCCTGCACGTCTTGACGCATTGCGTGACGGCTGATAGCCACCCCCCCCTTCGCGCCTTCCGAGTGCAACAGCTGCGCCCGGGAGTCAGCGCGGAGCCGCCGGTGAAACGGGCCGCGGCAAAACACACGAGCGAGCCGCCTCTCCGGTCCGTGCGAGGCGGGAACAGTGGAGACCAAGGTATGACGACGATTCGCACTCGGATGGCGGCCATCATCACGGCCGCGCTCTGGGCCACCGCCTGCGCGCCGGATCCGGTGACCTTCTGCGGCACCGGCACCCGCCTCGAGGAAGAGAAGTGCGTCCCGATTCCCGCCGCGACCTGCCCCGAAGGCCAGGCGCGCGTCGACGGCGCCTGCCGCGTCGTCTGCGGCACCAACACCGTCGACTCGGGCGCGGGCTGCGTGGTCGCCGCCGGCGCTTGCGGCGAGGGCACGAAGCTCAAGAGCGGCGCCTGCGTCGCCATCGACCCGATGGAGCGGGTGCAGGTGCAGGAGGCGGCCGAGCCGAACCAGGAGCCGGCCAAGGCCGTCACCTTCGAGCTGCCCGCGGTCGGCGGCACGCCCGTCGTCCTGGGCGGCACCATCGGTCCCGTCGTCGAGGGCAAGGGCGACTTCGACTCGTTCGTCTTCCAGGGCACCGCCGGCACGATGGTGAAGATCGCCGCGCAGGCCGTGGGCGCGCCCAACGTCGCGGTCCGCGTCTACCCCACGGGCGTCACCGGCGCCGAAACGCTCTCCAGCTACGTCTTCTCGTCGACGAGCCGTGAGCCGTCGCGCGAGATCTTCCTGCCCGTGACGGCAGAGTGGGTGGTCGAGGTCTCGGCCACCGACAACTTCGCCGAGTTCGGCGCGGCGCTGCCCGTCGGCGCTCCGGAGTTCACCTACACCGTCGACGTCTCGAGCGTCACCGCTCCGTCCACCTCGGCGCTGACGAGCGGCGTGGCCGTGCAGGGCAGCTTCGAGACCGTTGGCGTCTACTCGGTCCCGGGCGCGGCGAACGGCATCTCGCTCTACACGCTGAAGCTCGAGACCCCCGAGGCCGCCACGGCGCTCGTCGGCCTGCGCCGCCTCGTCGTCGTCGACAGCGCGAACAAGCTGATCGCCATCTCCACCGACACCATCTCGGCCGGCACCCTCAAGCCGATGAGCCCGCTGCGCATCGTCGTGCCGCAGGGCGGCGCAAAGGTCGTCGTCGACTACGTCTTCGCGCCCGACGCGAAGGCCCCCTTCAAGCTCACGGGACTCGCCGGCGACGTCGACCTCGTCACCATTCCGGCCGTCGACGCGATGGGCACCCTGGCCGACGACGGCCTGCAGGTCTTCGCCTTCGACGCCGTCCCGAACAACATCCTCAAGATCTCGTTCAGCCGCGTGACCCCGTCCAGCATCGGCAAGTTCCACTGCGAGCTGCGCGACCAGGACTACAAGCTGGTCGACGAGATCACCTCGTCGTTCTCGACCCTCGACGGCTTCATCGGCGCCACCACCGGCCGCTGGCTGGTCATCTGTGACGACCAGCAGTTCGACGCCACCAAGACCGACAGCTTCGACTTCAAGATGACCGTCGCGCTGACCCCGGTCGCCTCGCTGGGCACGCTGACCAACCCGGGCACGCTGGACGGCCAGGTCACCATCACCACCGTCGGCATCGACAAGGGTGTCTACGCGGCGTTCACCGTCGCGTCGGACGGCACCGTGGCCAACATCGGCGCGACGCCGACGGGCTCCACCGCGGCCCAGATGAAGATCGGCATCATCCTGTACGACACGAACATGAAGCAGCTCGGCATCCTCTACTCGTCCGACGCCACGCTGGGCCAGACCAGCACCCTGACGGCGCAGACCCTGAGCAAGGGCAACTACCTGCTCCAGATCTACGGCAGCTCCATCTACCAGCCGGGCGACGCCATCGTGCAGATCGACAGCGTCTCGGCTTCGGTCATCGACGAGGTCGAGCCGAACGACAGCTCGGCGACCGCGCAGCCGCTGACGCTCGACCCGTCGAAGCTGCTGATGATCAACGCCAGCTGGACCGGTTCGGACAGCTACGACTACTTCAAGTTCTCGGTCGCCCAGACCACCCGCATCAGCATCAAGACGGCGAACCGCGGCGACGCCAACATCGAGGACCTGACGTCGCGCATCCGCGCCGTGGGCAGCACCACGTCGCTCGACTCGGACTACAGCTACTACAGCTACGACGCCGTGACGGAGCTGTCGGCGACGCTCGAGCCGAACACCGACGGCACGCCGAAGGAGTACGAGCTGCAGATCGTCGTCGACACGAGCTATCAGGGCAGCCCCGGCGGCTACTCGATCGCGATCGCGATCCTGCCGTAGTCCGTCCCTGAACGACGCTCGGCCCTGCGCCGGCCCCTCCCGGAGAGATCCGCGGCGGTGGCCGGCGCGGTGCTTTCTCTCGCTGGTCCGCTGTGCAGCAGGCCGCTACGGTGCGTCGCATGAGACTCCCAGTGCCTCCGCGTCCGCGCTTCATCGCCACGCTGCTTTGCCTCGGCGCCTGCGTCGTTGCAGAAGGCTCCGGTGACGGACCCGACGTGGCCTGCGGTGAGGGCACCCGGCTCGAAGAGGGCCTGTGTGTGGTGGCGCCCCTCGCCTCGTGTCCGGAAGGGCAGGCGCGCGTCGACGGGGCCTGCCGAAGCCTCTGCGGCTCCAACACCAGCGACAGCGCGCAGGGCTGCGTGGTGGCCGCCGGCGCGTGCGGAGCGGGAACGGTGCTGAGCGCGGGGCGGTGCGTGCTGTCCGACCCGATGTCCGGCGTCACGGTGCGAGAAGGCGCCGAGCCGAACGATCGGCTCGCTCAGGCGACGGTCGTCGACCTCGGCACAGGCACCGCGGTGCTGGGCGGCAACATCGGCGCGCCGGGTGAGCGGGGCGAACGGGGCGGCGACTTCGACCTCTACAGGTTCGAGGTGCCCGCCGGGAAGCGGCTGACGGTGACGCTCGAATCGTCGGGAGGCCCGCTGATGGCGGCGCGCCTCTTTCCGGCCGATCGCCGCGACGCAAACCGCTGGTCGTCCTACCTCTTCGGAGCGGGGGGGCGGCGCGCCGAGCGGGGCTTCGAGCTGCCGTTCGGCGGGACGTGGGCGCTCGAGATCTCCGCGTCGGACAACTTCCCCGGACGCGGCGGCCTGCCCGTGGGCGGCCCGGAGTTCCTGTACCGCGCGCAGCTGGCGCTCTCGACGTCGTCCGCGCCGGTGCCGCTCGAACGCCCGGGAGAGGGCTTCTCGGCGCCAGGCCGCTTCGATGCGCCGTCGGTCTATCGGCTGGAGGGGAACCCCGGCGCCGCGCCGTTCGTCTACACGCTCGTCCTGGAGCGCCCCGAGGTGGAGGCGCCGCTCGAGGGGCTTCGGCGCCTCGCGGTGCTGACCCCGGACGGCCGCACGCTGGCGCTCTCGCTCGACAGCCTCAACGACGGGCGGATCTCGCTGATGAACGCCGTGCGCGTGCTGGTGCCCGCCGAGGGCGCGCTGGTGCGCGTCGATTACGTCTACGCCAACCGGCCCGATCGTGGCTTCCACCTGCGTGCGTTCAGGGAGGCTGTCGATCTCCCGGCGGTTCCCGGCACCGGCCTGCCCGGCTCGCTCGCCGACGACAACCAGCAGGTGTTCGCCTTCGACGCCCCGGCCGACACTGTCCTGCGGGTGCTGGTGCGCAAGCCCGCGGACAGCAGCCTGTCGACCAGCATCCGCTGCGAGCTGCGCGACGCCGCCGGCGAGCAGCGCGACGTTGTCACTGCGTTCGGAAGCGTCCTCGACGCCTTCGCCGGGCGCGAGGGCGGCCGTTTCTGGGTCGTCTGCGAGGACCAGCGGTTCGATCCGGCGGGCGCCTCGCCCCACATCGCCCTCGACATGGAGCTGCTGCCGGTGGTCCGCACCTTCGCCGCCATCGCCGCCGAGGAGCACCTGCTGGAGCGCCACGTGCTTCCTCCGCTCGCCCCGAACGCCACCACGGCGCGCCTCTACGCCGCCTTCCACCTGGACGCGCCGATGCTGGTGAAGGCGGCGGCCCAGTCGGTCACCGGGGAGTCGCGGATCGGGGTGCGCCTCCTGGGCGCGTCGCTGGAGGAGCTGGTGCCCCAGGGCCCGGCCGCGACGGCGGTCTCGACGCAGGCGCCGGTGCTGATGCAGCCGGGCGACTACTTCATCGAGGTCGCCTCGACGCAGGGCTCCTCGTCGACCGCGGGAGGCGAGGTCGACGTCGCGCTGGACGCCTTCACGGCCCAGTGCATCGGTGAGGCGGAGCCGAACGACGCCACCTCGCTCTCGCAGGAGCTGTCGGTCTCCGCATCCGACGTCGCCTGCGTCGACGCCGCGTGGCAGAGCGACGAGAGGCACGACTTCTTCCGGTTCAAGGCGACGGCCGGGTCGCGCGTGCGCGTGATGATGATGAACCGCGGCGCGCCGACGGTGCAGAAGCTCTCGGTCTTCCTGCGGGCGCTGGGCAGCGCGACGAACCTCGCCGAGAAGTCGGTGGTCGGCTCCGCGATGGTCTCGATGACGGCGAGCCTCTCGGCGAACACCGACTACGAGCTGGGCATCACCTTCTCGTCCGAGCTTTTCGGTGCGCGCTCCATGCCGGGGGACTACTCGGTCGGCTTCACGCTGCTGCCCTAGGGAAGCGCCGGTCCGCACGTTGTCGCGCCGTCGCGCCGGCCCCTATACTCCGCGCCCCTTCCCAAGCCCGATTCCACCCGACCGAAACGCTGGAGTCCATCGGATGCGCCTCTCCGCGATTTGTCCCGCCGCGCTCGCGGTCGTCGGCTGGCTCCTGTCCGCGCCGTCCGCCGCGGCCGACCCGGGGCCCGTGCTGCGGCCGGTGGGCAACCGCGAGAACCTGCGCGCCGCGATGCAGAAGGCGCTGTCGCAGCGGCCGCTCGCCGCCGCCAAGGTGGGCGTGCAGGTGGTGAACCTGACGACGGGCGAGGTGCTCTTCTCCCACAACGCCGACGAGCTGCTGAACCCGGCGTCGAACATGAAGCTGGTCACCAGCGCCGCCGCGCTGACGCGCCTGGGGCCCGAGTACCGCTACGCCACCGACTTCGCCTGCGGCGCGCCGCTCAAGGCGGGCGCCTGCGAGACGCTGTACATCCGCGGCCGCGGCGACCCGTCGCTCTTCACCGAGCGGCTGTGGGGCATCGTCGGCGAGCTGGCGCACCGGGGGCTGAAGTCGGTGGGCGACATCGTGGTCGACGACACCTACTTCGACGCGGTCCGCGAGGGGCCGGGCTGGGAGCAGGAGCGCTCGGACAAGGCCTACATGGCGCCTTCCGGCGCGCTCAGCATCAACCACAACACCGTCGCCATCTACGTCCTGCCGGGCGAGACCGAGAAGCAGCCGACGCGGATCGAGCTGGAGCCGCCGAGCAACTTCTTCGTGGTCGAGAACCTGGTGAAGACCGCCTCGAAGAAGGCCCGCCAGCGCATCGTTCCGTTCAGCATCGCCGCCGGGGACAGGCAGCGCATCCGCGTCTCGGGGCGCGTGCCCGCCGGCCGCGAGCCGCAGCTCTTCTACAAGCGCATCGACAACCCGCCGCGCTACGCCGGCGAGACGATTCGCGCGCTCCTGAAGCTGCGGGGCGTCAACGTGCGGGGCAAGGTCCGCGCCGGCGTGACGCCCAGGAACGTCGTCATGCTCCACGTGGCGCTGTCGCCGCCCCTCGCCGAGCTGCTGCGGGACATCAACAAGATGTCGAACAACTTCGCCGCCGAGCAGCTGCTGCGGACGCTGGGCGCCGAGGTGAAGGGCGCGCCGGGCACCTGGGCGAAGGGCGCCGCCGCCGTCGAGCAGTTCCTCGCAGAGCTGGGCATCCCGAAGGGGTCGACGGTGGTGAAGAACGGCTCCGGCCTCAACGACACGAACCGCGTCTCGGCCGCGCAGCTCGTGAAGCTGTTGTCGGTCATGGCGACCCGGAACCCGGCCTACGTCGACTACGCCTCGAGCCTGGGCATCGCCGGGAAGGACGGCACGCTCCACGCGCGCATGGTCGGCACCGCGGCGGAGGGGCGCCTGCGCGGCAAGACCGGCACGCTGGAGAAGGTCACGGCGCTCAGCGGCTACGTCACGCTGACCTCCGGAGAGCTGTGCGCCTACGCCATCCTCGTCAACGACCTGCCCGGACGGCAGGGCGCGGTGGCGGCGCTCGACCAGATGGCCATCGCCGTCGCCTCGGGCGGCGCGCCTGCGCCCGAGCCGCCGCAAGGGGTGCCGCTCAAGCTGTCCGAGCTTCAGGCCCGCATCGGCGGCTACTCGGCCATGTGTCGCCAGCCCGACCGCCGCAGCGTGGGTGGCCTGCGGGTCGCGCTGGGCGCCGAGGGCGACGCGGTGCTCCGCAGCGTCATCGTCGACACGCTCTACCGCTGCGACCGCGCCGGCGCCGGCTCGCTCGCCGTCGACGTCTGGCCCGCCACGGCCGAGGAGCAGGAGCGGCTGCGCAGCGTCTCGCGTGAGCTGGGCATCGCGCCGCCGCTCGTCTCGGTGCTCATCGACCTCGCGGCGGACGGCAGCTCCGACGCCATCGACCGCGTGCTGGGCTGGGCCCTGCCGGTCCGGGGCGACGCGACGCTCTCGTCGCAGCTGGCCGACGGCCTCGAGGAGATCGGCCGCAACGCCCCCGACGAGCTGGGCGAGGCGCTGGGACGCGCTCCCGAAGCGACCCGCAGCGTCGTCGCCGAGCTGCTGGTGAAGGGCATCGCCGCGACCCCCGAGCGCGGGGCGCACCCGTTCCTCGAGCGGCTCAAGGCGCTGCCCGCGGCGACCCCCGGCTTCTCGGCCGCGGCGCTCTACGACCGGCTGCATCGCGCGGTGGTCGAGAAGAGCGCAGCGGAGGGGAAGTAGAGGCGGGGCGGCAGACGTCGGGCGCAGGAGAGCGGCCCCTATCCGCGCGGGAGTTGCGCGATGCCGTCGATGCACCGTCTGCGGCCGCTCGCCTTTCCCCCGCGCCAAGCGCCGGAGAAAGGCTGCGGGTCGCATCAGTCCCGGATGTCGCGGTAGAGCGAGACGAGCCAGCGCGGCGGCACGCCCAGGCTGTGCATGCTGCCCACCGCCGCCCAGACGCCCATCGCCTTCCACTCGCGCCCGAGGAAGCGCCGCGAGCTGGTCTCCGCCCACGTCGGCAGGTGCCTCGTCCGCCCCGTCTCCTCGAGCCTCCGCGCGAAGATCCGGTCCTCCATCAGCGGCAGGTCGCCGTAGCCCCCCAGCTGCTCGTAGACCCCGCGACGCACGAAGATGGCGCTCTGACCGCCGTAGGCCTTCCACAGCCCCCGCCGCAGGTGCGCCCACGCCGTGAACAGCAGCCCCGCCGGCGTGAACGGCACGAAGCGCAGGTAGAAGTTGCCGCCGATGACCGACGCGTCGTGCAGCGACGCCCGCACGTGATCCACCGCGTCGTCCGGCAGGTGCGTGTCGGCATGCAGGAAGATCAGCACCTCGCCCGAAGAGGCCGTCGCGCCGGCGTCGAGCGAGGGCCCGCGCCCCGACGGCGCATGCACCACCCGCGCACCCGCCTCACGGGCCAGCCGCGCCGTGTCGTCGCTGCTGCCGCCGTCCGCCACCACCACTTCGACGTCGCCCAAGGCCAGCGCGTGGCGCACCACCTCGCCGATGCGACGCGCCTCGTTGAACGCCGGAATGATGACCGAGATGGTGAGGTCCTGAGCCACGGCCGCGAGCATCCCGCGGCGCCTCGGAAGGGTCAATTTCCGCCCGAACCGAAATCCGAAAAGGGCCAAAAACAGGCCTGAATGATAGTTGTGACGTCGCAACTACCCGTCGTCGGAGGCCAGCTCCTTCTGCAGCCGCCGAAGGTTGACGATGGTCGCCTCCAGGTCGCTGACGAACTCACGCTGCTTCGCTGCGCCCAGTCGCTTGACCTGCGCCACGAACTTCTTTCGCGCCTCGGCGTCGCCCAGCTTCACGCCGGTGCTCATCACCCGCGAGCCGGTCGAGAAGGTCAGTCCGCGCGGTCGGCCCGTCTGCGGCGTCTCGGGGCCGTTCTCATGCACCCACTCCCGAACGGCCCGGATGCCGACGTTCAGCCGGTTCGCCTGAGCGATGCCCTTGCGAAGACGGGCGACGTCGAGTTCTGCGCCGAGCAGGGGCAGGAGTTCGATCTTCGTGCTGAACGGCAGATTCTGCCACGCCGGCTCGCGAATGGACTGATTCAAGGCGCCAATGCGCACATGCCGCGAGAGCGACGGCGCATCGAGGAGCAGCGACTTCCCCGCCCTGTCCTGCACCGCCCGGTAGCGCTGAGAAACGTTCTTCTCCGGGTCCAGCGCCGCCTTCACGTTGCCGTCGAACAGGTCGATGAAGAGCCGGTCCGCGATGAAGTCGTGCCGCATGCCCGCCTCGCGGACGATGCGGTTGATGAAGTCGACCGTCGCGTCGGTCAGCTTCGCCAGCTGGTCGCGGGTCAGCTCGCCCGAGGGCGGGTTCTGCACCAGCTCGCTGGTCGTGCGGGGGGCGGTTGTCGTGCGAACGTTCCGGCGGCGCATGGTCGTCATCTCGTCACTCCTGTTGATGGATGCGGCCGCCGATATCACACGTCATCAGGGACGGGTTCCGGCGTGCGAGCCCCGTGTGCTGAAGGCGCTCTGGACGTCGAGCGGCAAAGGGGGCGGCTTGGGACGCGTGGACCAGGCGATGGTCCTGAGGGTGCACGTCACGCTGCATCGCGGGGGGGTGGGGGGGGTGGACCGCGCCGCGATTCCGTGTCACGTTTGACATTCATCCTGAGGGTGCAGCCGCGGCTGCAGGTTTCCCAGGTGGTCGGGCCGCCACCTCGTTCGGCATCTGCCGACGAGGTCGCCATGGCTGAACAGCAGGACCCCGCTTCACGGCCGAATCTCTCCACGCCACCGGAGGTCTGGGCGCCCCTCCTGATGCTCGCCCGTCTGGCCACGCGTCCCCTCGAGCGCTTCCTGCGCATTCAGGCGGCCAGCGGCGTGCTCCTCCTGCTGGCAGCTGGCGTCGCACTTCTCTGGGCCAACTCGCCGTGGGGTGCGACCTATCACCACTTCTGGCAGTTGCCCGTCGGCCTTCGTCTCGGGCCGTTTCAGTTCGATCAGACGCTGGAGTGGGTCGTCAACGACGTCCTGATGGTCGTCTTCTTCTTCGTGGCCGGCCTCGAAATCCGGCGCGAGCTGCACCACGGTGAGCTGTCGGAGTGGCGGCGGGCGGTGGTGCCGGTGGCTGCGGCCGTGGGCGGCATGCTCGCTCCGGCCGTGCTCTACCTGCTCGTCGCCGGAGCGCCCGCGACCCGCTCGGGATGGGGCGTTCCCATGGCCACCGACATCGCGTTCGCCGTTGGCGTGCTGGCGTTGCTGGGGCCCAGGGTGCCGCCGGCCTTGCGGGTGCTTCTGCTGGCGCTCGCGGTCATCGACGACCTGGGTGCCATCGTCGTCATCGGCCTCTTCTACACGGAGGGCGTCTCGCTGGCGGGGATGCTGGTGGCTGCCGCGGGGCTCGTCGTCATCATCGCCATGCAGCGCGTCGGGGTCCGGTCGAGGCTCGCTTATGTGATGCCCGGTGCCGTCGTCTGGGCGGGCGTCGCTGCCGCGGGTATCCATCCGACCATCGCCGGCGTTGTCGTGGGTTTGATGACCCCTGTGAAGGCCTGGATTGGTCCGGCGGGCTTCCTGAGCAGCATTCGGAGCGAGCTCGATCTCCTGACCGGGAATGGCGCAGGCGGACCGGCGGCACCGGAGCTGACGGTTGCGCTGCGCCGCGTGAACCTCGTGCGCCGGGAGACGCTTTCTCCCGCCGAGGGGTTGATCGAGGCGCTGCATCCATGGGTGGCGTTCGGGATCATGCCGCTGTTCGCTCTGGCGAACGCCGGCGTTTCCCTGCAGGGCGTCGAGACCTCCGGACCAGGTCTGAGTGTCACTCTCGGCGTTCTGCTCGGTCTGCTGGTCGGGAAGCCGTTGGGTGTCGTGTCGGCGGTCACGCTGATGCGGCGCGCCGGGTGGGGCGAGCTGCCCGCCGGGCTCGGCTTCCGGCACGTGCTGGTGCTGGGGCTTGTCGCCGGTGTCGGCTTCACCATGTCGCTCTTCGTTGCGCGCCTCGCGTTCGCCGAGCCGGCGGTGCTCGACGCCGCGAAGCTGGGCGTCATCGCGGCCAGTTCATTGGCAGGCGTGGCGTCGCTGGTTCTGGGCCGTTTCCTGTTCACCTCCGTTTCAACGGACGTGGCTGCCACCGCTGATGCGGCGGAAGCCTCGACGGAGCAGTGACCGATGGCCGCCTTCGCGAGAAATAGGCGGGCGCCGAGCGGAGCGCCGTGGCCTTCGAGCGCAGACCGACTAGTTGCGGACCTGCCGGCGTCGCGGCGTCTTGATCGGCTCGGGCTCGATCGGCTCGATCGGCTCGATCGGCTCGACCGGCTCGATCGGTGTGTGCCGTGCGGCGGTTTCGAGGCCGGAGCGCCACAAGGCGCGGTCGAGCGCGTCGCCGGAGGCCGAGAGCTGCTTGCCCCCGCCGCGTTCGATGAGCCGGGCGAGCAGCGGTGCGAGCTGGCGCCCGTAGTGCGCCATGCATTCCTTCGGCTTGATGCCGGGCCACGAGTAACAACTGACCACGGTGCGCCGGTGCCGGGTCGGCACGTCCGCCGGGATCGATGCCGCCCAGTCGGCGTCGTCCGGCCGGAAGAGCCAGCGGTCGAGGTTCCCCATCGGAATGCCCTCGATGCTGCGCACGGTGGGCGGCGTCCCGAGCGGGTCGTACGGGTCCACGTTCAGGTCGCAGATGACCGCGTGGGCGGGCAGGGCCTGCAGGAGCTCGTTCGACACCACGGGGACGTCCGGCCGCTGACGCTGTGTCGCGTCGACCAGGACGTCGGTGGTCGAGAACTGCAACTGGAGGAACGCGGCGTCGGCGGTCAACCGGCGACCGATGGCGGTGGCTGTGACGGGAGGGACGGCTTGCGCACTCCACTGCTCCCATCGTGCGCGGTCGCCGTACTTGATGGCGGCTGCAACTGCCTGCCGACCGACGCGTCCCGATCCGAGGACGGTGACGCGGATGACGGGCGCTCCCGGCTGGAGCCGCCAGGGGGCCGTCTCCTGCAGGGCCGAGAAGGCGCAGTGGAGGCCGTTCCAGCCCACGGCGCGCAGGTTCTCGACCAGTCGCCGGCCGTCGTCATCGACGAGTCCGTCGAGGCTGACGGCGGCTGCCCCGAGCGACCTGAGCTTCTCGACGCGGCGCGGGCGCGTCGGCAGGTGGAGCATGGAGACGACCGTCGAGCTCTGGCGGACGAGCTGATCGAACTCCTCCACCTCCGGCGAGCGCAGCACCAGCACGACATCCTGCTGCCACGCCTCTTCCCGAGTCTCGACGACCCGGAGCCGTCCGCGGGCCGCCGCGACGTACTCCTGCTCCGCGACGCCCATGCCTGCGCCGACGCCCTTCTCGAGGACGATGGCCGCTCCGGCGTCGACGGCGGCGCGGACGAGGTCGGGGAGGAAGTCGCGGCGCTCGCCCTGCTCCTTGTGCATTCGTGGAAGTCCAAGCGTCAACATGCAGCCTCCGTCGTCCGCGCGGAGATCGCGCCGAGGCCGCTTTTCGCGCCCGTTCCCGGCCATCGCCATGACGGATGTCATGACGCCCGGCGCCGGTCGGGCGAAGGGACGAGTCGATGAGCGGTGATGAACACAGCGTCGAGTCGATGGTCGGATCGATGCCTTTTCTCGAGCTGCTGCCCGAGGGCTTCCGCGAACGTGTGGTGCGCTCCAGCCGCATCGTGAGTGTCGAGCGGCAGTCCTGGCTTTGGCACGCCGGAGACACCGCCGACTCACTCGGCGTCATTCTTGACGGTTGCCTTGCCGTGGAGCGGACCGTCGCACGCCCGGTGATTTTCGACCTCATTGGCCACCGGGAGACGGTCGGCGAAACGGGGGTCGCGCTGGGAACCGTCTACCAGTTCGACGTCCGGGCGATCGTGCCGACCCGCGTGCTGCTGGTCTCCGCGCGGCTGCTCCGTGACGGCTTGAGCGCCGGGATCGACGGCACCGTCGGGTGGACCGCCGCGTTCGCGCAGCGGATCGTTCGTCTCTCGCAGCGCGTGCAGGTGGTGTCGGCCGGCGCCGTGGCGCATCGCTTGGCCGGTGTCCTGCTCGACGTCGCGCAGCGGTTCGGGGTCGGTGACGGGCCGGGGCGGCTGATTCCCCTGCCGCTTCGTCGCGAGGATCTGGCTGCACTTGCGGCGACGACCGAGGAGTCGATCAGCAGGCAGGTGGCCGCCTGGGTGCGGTCTGGCCTGCTGCAACGTCGACCTGAGGGACTCGAGGTGCGCGACCTCGCCTCGCTCGCCCGAGCAGCGGGGCGCTTCTGATGGCGGCCCCGACGGAATCCCCGGAGGCTCCGGCCCAGCCGCACGCGCAATCGGTGGAGGCGGTCTTCGCTGCGCTCGGCACGGGGCCCACCGGTTTGAGTTCGAGCGAGGCCCGGGAGCGGCTGGTGCGGTTCGGCCGAAACGAGCTGCCCCGCGGGAAGCCACCCAGCGTCATGCGGATCTTCCTGCGGCAATTCCTGAGCCCGCTGATCTACATCCTGCTCATCGCGGCCGCGATCTCGGCCTTCCTGGGCGACTGGTCGGACGCGGGGTTCATCCTCGGCGTGCTGGTGCTCAACGCCGTCATCGGCAGCGTGCAGGAGTTCAGCGCAGAGCGGAGCGCACAGGCTCTGTGTGCGCTCACCGGAACGCGGGCCTTCGCTCTCCGGGACGGTACCGACGTAGAGATCGACGCGAGCCAGCTGGTGCCCGGCGACGTGGTGATCGTGGAGGCGGGAAGCAAAGTACCGGCCGATCTGCGGCTCATCTCCAACGGCGGGATCGAAACCGACGAGTCGCTGCTGACCGGCGAGTCGCTGCCCGTGACGAAGCATCCCCTTCGGGTGCTGGAGCCCTCGGCTGCGCTGGGCGACCGAACGAACCTGGCGTTCGCCGCCACGCTGGTCACGCGGGGCCGGGCGCGCGGGGTCGTCGTCGCCACGGGCCTGCAGACGCAAGTGGGCCGCATCGCCGGCTCGCTCGTCGCGGCAAAGATGGCCACGCCGCCGCTGCTCGTCCGCATGGAGCGCTTCACCCGGAAGATCGCGCTCTCCGTCGTGTTGGCCGTGTCCCTCCTGGGGCTCGTCTCGGTAACGCGCGGCAACCCTCTCTCCGAGGTCTTCCTTCTCGCGGTGGCGCTGGCCGTCTCGGCCATTCCCGAGGGTCTCCCGGTGGCGCTGACCGTGGCGCTCTCCATCGGGGCCCGTCGCATGGCGCGGTGCCGTGTCATCGCGCGCCGACTCGTCGCCGTCGAGTCGCTCGGCTCCTGCACCTTCATCGCCTCCGACAAGACCGGCACGCTGACGATGAACGAGCTGACGGTCCGCAAGCTGCTGCTCCCCGGCGAGCAGTCCTGCGAAGTGACGGGGCAGGGCGTCACACCGGAGGGCGAAGTGGAGGCGCCTGACCCGTTGAAGCCCCTCCTCGTTCGTCTCTCGGAGGCGGCCGTCAGCTGTAACGATGGCTTTCTGGGCTTGCGTGCAGGGCAGTGGGCGCACCACGGCGATGCCGTCGATGTCGCGCTCCTGTCGATGGCTGCGAAGCTGGGCGTCCATCGTCCGGCGGTGGAGGGCGCGAACCCGCGTGTGGCTGAAATTCCTTTCGAGCCGGAGAACCGCTTCGCAGCGACGTTCCACCGCAGCGCGTCGGGGTTGCACGTCGCGGTGAAGGGCGCGGGTGAACGCCTCCTACCCATGTGCACCCGAATGGCGACGCGGTCGGGCGACGTGCCCATCGACGTCGAGATGCTGGAGCGCGAGGCCAACGTGCTGGCCACCCAGGGCTATCGCGTGCTGGCGCTCGCGACGGGGCCGGTCAAGCCGTCCGAGGGTCACGAGGATGAACTGGGAACCGTCCACCTGAGAGGGCTCGTCTTCCTCGGTATCGTCGGCATGATCGATCCGCTGCGGCCGGAAGCGAAGGTCGCCGTGCAGGCCTGTCAGGCGGCCGGCATCACGGTGGCGATGGTGACCGGCGACCATCCGGTCACGGCGCTCGCCATCGCGCGAGAGCTCGGCCTCGCCGAGCGGCCGGAGCAGGTCGTCACCGGTCCCGCGCTTCAGGTCGTCGCCGAGCGGGGCGAGGCCGCCGTCGATGCGCTCGTCCGGGGCGCTGCTGTCTTTGCCCGCGTGGAGCCCAACCAGAAGCTCCAGATCGTCCAGTCGCTCAAGCGCCTCGGACACTTCGTCGCGGTGACCGGAGACGGGGCCAACGACGCGCCCGCGCTGCGTGCAGCGCATATTGGCGTCGCCATGGGGCAGCGCGGCACCGACGTGGCGCGCGAGAGCTCCGACCTCATTCTGACCGACGACAACTTCGCTTCGATCGTCTCGGGCGTCGAGCTGGGACGCGTCGCCTACGCGAACGTCCGGAAGGTCGTCTTCCTGCTGCTCTCGAGCGGCGCAGCGGAGGTGCTGCTCTTCGTCCTGACGACCGCCGCGGGGCTGCCCGTGCCGCTGTGGCCCGTGCAGCTGCTCTGGCTGAACCTCGTGACGAACGGCATCCAGGACGTGGCGCTGGCGTTCGAGCCGCCCGAGGGAGGTGAACTGTCGCGCAACCCTCGCCCGCCGAAGGAGCCGATCTTCAATCGGCTGATGATCGAGCGGACGCTGATGTCGGCGCTGATTATCGCGTTCAGCGGATTCTTCGCCTACCGGTGGATGCTCGACAGCGGCTGGCCTGTCGAACGCGCGCAGAACGGCGTCCTGCTCCTGCTCGTGCTGTTCGAGAACGTTCAGGCCGGCAACAGCCGCTCCGAGACGACGTCGGCCCTGCGCATGAACCCGATGCGAAACCGGCTGCTCTTCGTCGGGACCTTGGCCGCGCAGCTGCTCCACATCGGAGCCATGCACACGCCTGTCCTCCGGGCCGTCCTGCATCTGCAGCCCGTCTCGTCGGAGCAGTGGCTGTTGTCGCTCGGCGCGGCGCTGCTGCTGCTCGGCGCCTCGGAGACTCAGAAGTTTTCGTGGCGCCGCCGCCATCCGGGGCGCAGCGCCTGAAACAGTCTTGGAGAAGACGAACGGGCCGACGCCGCGGTTGAGTGCGGGCCGGCCCGGGTGGAGCGAAGTGTGATTAGTGTTTCTGCGGACTCGCGCGCTTCCCCGACCTGCTGCAGGACGACGCGCGGGGCCAGGAAGGTTGATTCGGACGAGGCTCGGGCTCAGCATCGGCGGTTATACGCACGCTGGGGCGGCGATGGTTAGCCCTGCCTGATGAACCCCCGTCTTTTCAGGTCGTTCCTCGAAAACACAGCGGGGGGTATCGCAGCGGACAGGGGTGTCGCGATGTCTCCCCTCGCCGCGGCGAACGGGTTACGGTCCCGCCGCTTTCATGTCGTGCGAGGAGACCGGAGATGTTCAGCGAGAAGACGTACGCCGACCGCCGCCGCCGGGTGCTGGCGAAGCTCGGGAACAGTGTGCTGGTGCTGCCGGCCGCGCCTGCGCGCCGACGCAACGGTGACGCCGAGTATCCGTTTCGGCAGGAGTCGGACCTGCTGTACCTGACGGGGTTCGATGAGCCGGAGAGCGTGCTGGTGCTGGCCCCGCAGCTTTCGAAGCCCTTCACGCTCTTCGTCCGGCCGCGCGATCGCGAGATGGAGATCTGGAACGGGCGGCGGGCGGGGCTCGAAGGCGCGGTGCGCGACTTCGGCGCGGATCAGGCGCTGCTCATCGACGACTTCGAGAAGGAGCTGCCGAAGCTGCTCGCGGGCGCTCAGGGCGTCTTCGCGCCCATCGGCCTCGACGGGGCCTTCGACGCGATGCTGCTCAAGACCGTGGCGACGCTTCGGGCGAGGCAGCGGACGGGCACGCCGGTACCGGAGCGGGTGCAGGACCTCGGCGGGCTGGTGCACGAGCTTCGGCTCTACAAGGACGCCGACGAGATTGCGGCGCTGAGGACCGCTGCAGAGCTGACGCGGCGAGGCTTCGAGCGTGCGCTCGCCGAGACGAAGCCGGGCCTGCATGAGTACGAGATCGAGGCGGAGCTGCTCTACGCGTACCGCAAGGGCGGCGGCGACGGGCCCGGCTACGAGCCAATCGTCGCGAGCGGTGTGAACGCCACGATTCTCCACTACCGCACGGGTCGCGACGTCCTGAAGGAGGGCGAGCTGCTGCTGATCGATTCGGGCTGCGAGTTCGCGGGCTACACCGCCGACGTGACGCGCACCTGGCCCATTGGGGGCCGGTTTTCCGCGCCGCAGGCCGCGCTCTATGACGTGGTGCTGGCGGCGCACGAGGCGGCGATTGCGGCGGTGCGACCGGGCACGAGCCGAGACGCGGTGCACGAGGTGGCGTGCCGAACGCTGATCGCCGGGCTGCTCGCGCTGAAGCTGCTCGAGGGCACGGTCGCGTCGTGTTGGAAGGCCAAGTCGTTCCGGCGCTTCTACATGCACGGGACGAGTCACTGGCTGGGGCTCGACGTGCACGACGCCGGCCTCTACTACGCGGGCGGGGCGCCGAAGCCGCTGGCGCCCGGCATGGTGCTCACCGTCGAGCCGGGGCTCTACGTCTCGGTGGACGACGACAAGGCGCCGGCCGAGTACCGCGGCATCGGCATTCGCATCGAGGACGACGTCCTGGTGACCGCGGAGGGCCACGAGGTGCTGACGGACGCCATTCCGCGCAGCCGTGCGGCGATGGAGCGCGGGTCCCGTTAGGAGCGAGCGATGACCGACTTGACCCAACCGCAAGGCGTGACGCCGTACGACGCGCTCGGCGGCGAGCGGGTCCACCGGCTTGCAATGGCGTTCTACGCGGCCATGGACGAGCACGAGCCTGCGCTGGCCCGGCTTCACGCGCTGGATGAGCAGGGACGGGTTCATCCGGAGGTGCGCCGCCGCTTCGCGATGTTCCTCGCCTTCTGGCTGGGCGGCCCGAACGACTACCTCGAGCAGCACGGGCATCCGCGGCTGCGCATGCGTCACGCGCACGTGCCCGTCGACGCGGCGATGCGCGATGCGTGGCTGCGCGCGATGCGGCGGGCGATGGACGCCGAGGGCATCGAGGGCGAGGTGCGCAGCTTCCTGGAGGGCCGCTTCGCACAGGTGGCCGACTTCCTCCGGAACGTTCCCGAGGCGGGCGGGTCGCCGGCCGGCGGTTGAAAAATCGATTCCGGCCGAAATCGCTTCCGACCCCGGCGAGCGGGCCCTCGTCCGTCTGGCGCGCGTCGACGCGAGTCGTGGTCTGATGGGACCACGGCCGTTTGAAAAGGCCACTCGAAATGGCTCGCCCGCACCGAACGTTCGTCCCACGCCGACATGCCCCGCGCCCTGCCGACATCGCTGCAGACACCGCCCGAACGCCGTCGCCGTCTCCCGGTGTGGCTCGCCGTGTCGGTCGTCGCGCACGCGGCGCTGTGGCTGCTGACGCGCGCGCTGCCCGAGCCGGAGAGGCCGCAGAAGCGCGAGTCGATTCAGGTGGCGGTGCGCGAGCGGCCGAAGCCGCCCGAGCCGGCTGAGCCGCCACGCAACACTCCTCCGCCGCCTCCGAAGGGGCCGGTGACGCCGCCCGCCGAGAAGCCGCAGGTGGCGGCGAAGAAGAAGAGCCCGGAGTTGCCGCCGAAGCTGCCGGCGGCGAAGGAGGTGCCTCCGCCCGCTCCGGTGCCGCCCTCCGATGTGCCGTCGCAGACGCCTCCGGTGGTGGTGGAAAATCCGCGACCTACCGCTCCTCCCGGGCCGCCTGCTGCGCCGCCCGCGCCCGACCTGAGCCGCCTTCGACTCTTCGAGCCGTCCGTCATCGGCCGATCGCTTCCGCGCGCTGCTCCAGCGCTGCCCCGGGGCGATCGGTTGCAGATGGGCGGAGACGATCCGGAGTCGACAGGGGCCATCGCGGCGCGCATCCAGTCGCGCATCGCGGACCAGCTGCAGGAGGCGATCGGCGCGGCCAACGTGACCGCGGGATTCGTCAGCGCGTGCGACGACGGCATCGACAACAACATCGACGGCGAGATCGACTGCGCCGACCCGGGCTGCCGCCAGCTGGCGCTGTGCGACCACACCGGCATCTACGGCGAGGACCAGCCCGCAGCGATTCCCGACGGCCTCGGAACACTGTCCCGGAGCGTCGACGTGGTTCAGGAGGGGCGCGTGCGCAAGCTCTCACTCCGCGTCGACGTGCTGCACTCGGCGCCGGGCGACCTGTACCTCGCGCTCGTTGGCCCTGACGGACGGCGCGCGGTGATTCGGCTGCCCGAGCGGGGCGAGGCGGCCTTCAAGAAGGCCTATTACGTGCGCCCGCTCATCGGCGCGCCGGCGAACGGCCGATGGACGCTGGAGATCGAAGATCGCTACGAAGGCACCCGCGGCGTGCTGCGCGGCTGGAAGCTCTACGTCACGAGTTGATTCTTCGCCGCCTCGGCGCGCGCATGGCGCCGGTGATCGACCAGCAGGCAGCGGTCCTGGACGACGTCGATGCCGGCGGCGAGGAGCTTCTCGGCGAAGTCGTCGTTCCTGATGCCGAGCTGCAGCCAGACGGACTTCGGACGCTTCGCAATCAGGTCGTCCAGGTGAGGCATCAGGTCGCCGGGCCTGCGGAAGACGTCGACGCAGTCGATCTCGCCGGGGATCGCGGAAACGCTTCGAAACACACTCTCCCCGAGGATCTCCATCGCCTCCGGGTAATAGACCGGCACGGGCACCACGGCGATGCCCTGCGACTGCAGATAGCGCGGAACGTCGAAGGCGGGCTGGCCCGCCTGCGCCGCGGTCTTGATGCCCAGCACCGCGATGCGCCGCAGGCCCTTCACCAGCGCGCCGATCTCCGCGTCCGTCGTGAGCAGTCGTCCCGGCATGAGAACTCCCCTGTCGTTCGTCAGTGCAGCGCCGTACCTGCCAGAGCAGCCTCGGCCACTTCGTGTGAGGTGTGTACCGCGTCGAGCCGCTGGATGATCTCGCCGTACTGGCGCAGCGAGCGCAACCCGAGGAACTGCTTTCGAACCTGCTCGCTGGCCGCGGCGCCCAGACGCTCGCGCAGCGCCGCGTCGGAGAGCAGCTGGGCAAGCTTCTCGCCGAACGCGACGAGGTCGTTCGGGTCCTTCAGGAGCAGGCCGCTGACGCCGTCGACGAGCTGGTCCTGAATGCCGCCGACCGCGCTCGCCAGCACCGCGCGGCCCTTCCACATCGCCTCGGTGACGGTGAGGCCGAACCCCTCGTGCAGGCTCTTCTGGACGACGACGCTCGCGTGGCGCTGCAGCGCGTTCACGATGGCGGCGTTCTCGTCGATGTCGTGGGTCGGCAGCGTGGCGAGGTGCACCCGGCAGCGGACCTCGTGAGACAGCGCGCGCCAGCGTTCGACGGTGTCGGCGTAGACGGCGGCGCCGTCGGGGTCGTCGGCGATGGCGTGCACGTTCGGGCCCGCCAGCATCAGGTGGGCGCCCGCGTCGCGTCCCTGCTCGACGAGCCGCGCGAAGCCGATCATCACGCCGACGGGATCCTTCAGCGCGTCCCAGCGGGAGACCTGCAGCACGAGCGGCGCGCTCCCGGGAGGCGGCGGTCCGAGGCCGATGACGTCGGCGTAGTGGCCGACCGTCTTCAGGTGGCCGTCGGTGCCCTGATAGGTCGGCGCGTGCGACGGCGCGAGCGGGCAGTTCACCAGGCCGACGTGGCAGAGGATCGCGTGGACCGTCTGCTCGTCCATCGGCTGGTTCTTTGGCGAGAACGGGTCGATGGAGGGCATGACGACGGTGGCGCGCTCGGCGCCCAGCATTGGCGGCACGTAGGCGCCGCGCGAGAAGATGGTGAGCGGCACTTCGGCGAGGTAGGGCGCGAGGAATCGCCAGGCGGCCAGCATTTCGGCGTTCGGCTCGTCGCGGCCGATGTGGCAGCGCCAGACGACGCCGACGTGGGCGTGCACGAGGAACGGCGCGAGGCCCACCGTCTGCGGGTCGTGGAGAATGACGACGTCGTGCGGACGGACGAGGTGCAGCAGATCCGCGGCGTTCTGCTGCGACACCCACTCGAACAGCTCGCGCTCGTGTGCACCCAACGGAGATCGGTCGCCCGATTCGCCGTGCAGGGCGTTGTGAAGGCGTTTCGTGATTCGGAAGAAGTCGGGCGGGCCTTCGATGACGACCCAGCGCGCGTCGATCTGCAGGCTGCGGGCATACGAGACGAGTGGGCGAATCATCTCGGCGACGCCGCCGCCGATGGCCGTCGAGTTGACGTTCCAGATGCGCCGTCCGTGCGCGACGGAGCGGACGGACTGGGCCAGCGCGCGGATGCCGTCCAGCTCGCGCTCGCCCACGAGGGCCGAGAACCGTTCGACGGGCAGCGGCTGGAGCTGGATCTCGCGCAGCGGCATGACCTCAACGGTGGCGCCTGCGCCTGCCGTCGCCACGTGACAGGCGAGCGGTGCGACGGCCCCCGGGATGCGTTATGGAGGCGTCCGGAGGCTCTCCCGATGGATCGCACCCCCTCGACCGAACCCGTCGAACGCATTCCGGAGCGCGGCCTGCCGCGCGAGGAGCTGCTTGGCCGCCTGGAGGCGATGCGCTCCGGCGACGCCGACTGGAAGGGCGGCCGCGTCTTCAGCCTCGTCTACACGGCGGGCGACGAGCACCTGGAGACGCTCAAGCGCGCCAGCGAGCTCTACTTCTCGGAGAACGGCCTGAACCCGATGGCCTTCCAGAGCCTGCGCCGCATGGAGTCGGACGTCGTGCGCATGGCGACCGAGCTGTTGCACGGGCCGCCGACGACGGTGGGCACGCTGACCTCCGGCGGCACGGAGTCGATTCTGCTCGCGGTCAAGACGGCGCGCGACCGGGCGCGGCGCAAGCGCCCGTGGATCCGCCGCCCTGAGATCGTGCTGCCCGAGACAGCGCACGTGGCCTTCGACAAGGCGGCGCACTACTTCGGCCTGAAGATCCGCTTCGCGCCTCTGAAGTCCGACTGGCGCGTCGACGTCGACGCCTACCGAAAGCTCATCAACCGGAACACGGTGCTCCTGGTCGCGAGCGCGCCGCAGTACCCGCACGGCGTCATCGATCCCATCTCGGAGATCGCCGCCATCGCCCGCAAGAAGCGCCTGCCGTTCCACGTCGACGCCTGCGTCGGCGGCTTCATCCTCCCGTGGCTCGAGCAGCTGGGCCACCCGCTGCCGCTGTGGGACTTCCGCGTCGCGGGCGTCACGAGCATCTCGGCGGACCTGCACAAGTACGGCTTCGCCGCGAAGGGCGCGAGCGTGCTGCTCCACGTCGACATGGAGCACATGAAGGACCAGTTCTTCATCTCGACCGACTGGTCGGGCGGCGTCTACGCGGGACCCTCGGTCACTGGCACGCGGCCGGGCGGGCCCATTGCCGCGGCCTGGGCGACGATGATGGCGCTCGGGAAGGAGGGCTATCTCCACCATGCGCGGCGCACGCTCGATGCGGCGAAGAGGCTTCACGCGGGCCTCGCCGCGATCGACGGCCTCGAGGTGATGGGCCCTCCCGACGCGACCATCGTCACCTGGCGCACGGTCGACCCGCAGCTCTCCACGTTCGCAGTGGCCGACGTCCTGAAGACACGCGGCTGGCACATCGATCGGCAGCACCGGCCCGACAGCGTCCACCTCACCGTCATGTCGCACCACCAGGAGGTCGTGGACGACTACCTCCGCGACGTGCGCGAGGCGGTGGCCCACGTGCGCGCGCACCCGGAGCTCAAGGGCTCGGGCGAGGCGGCCATGTACGGCGTCATGGCGAAGGTCCCCGTGCGCGGCATGGTGAAGAAGGCCGTGCTGCAGGTGATGCAGCAGATGTACTCGCCCGGCGGTGCCGCACCCGACCTCTCCGGCGGTGGCGGCGGCGCGCTCGACGAGGCGGTGGCGAAGTATGCGCCGCGCGCGCTGGAGCTGCTCGACAAGGTCGAGGGCTGGCGCACGAAGGTGGGGCTGGCGCCGCGGGGGCGGAGGTAGGCCTGTCCGATGAGCATCGAGACTGGTGAGCGCCGACTCACCTGCGCGGACGGCGCCACGCTCGGCGCGACGATCTACGAACCCTCGCGGCTGAAGGCCGCGGTGATGCTCGGCCCGGCGACAGGCATTCGGAGGGGCTTCTATCGCGCGTTCGCGACGTGGCTCGCGAGTCATGGCTACGGCGTCATCACCTACGACAACCGCGGGGTCGGCGACTCGCTGCAGGCCTCGGTCTCACGGTGCGACGCGTCGCTGGTCGACTGGGGCCGCCTCGACATGCCGGCGGTGCTGGAGGCGCTGCAATCGGCCTTTCCCGGCACGACCTACCACCTTGTCGGCCACAGCGCGGGGGGCCTGCTCGCGGGGCTCATGCCGAACGCGCGCGGGCTCTCATCGATGTTCAACGTGGCCTGTTCCTCGGGCAGCCTGCGGAACATGCGCGCCGGCTTCCGGCTTCAGGCCGAGTTCTTCATGAACGTCTTCATCCCCGTGACCAACGCGCTGCTCGGTCACACCCCCGCGCAGTGGGTTGGGATGGGCGAGCCGCTGCCGAAGCGTGCGGCGGCCGAGTGGCGGCGCTGGTGCAACGGGCGCGGTTATCTCGCCACCGACTTCGGCAGGGCCATCCCGGACGACAACCACCTGTACGACGCCCTGACGCTGCCGTCGCTCTGGCTGCACGCTTCCGACGACCCGATCGCAAACCTCGCCAACGTCACGGAGATGGTGGGCGTCTATTCGAAGAGCGATGCCCGGATCGTCACGCTCGACCCGGCAGCGGAGGGCCTCCGCGCCATCGGCCACATGGCGTTCTTCCGGCACGAGACGCTGTGGGGCCGCACGCTCGGCTGGCTGGAGAAATGGGCCGATCGGGAAATCGAAAACGGCTGAAAACAGGCCTTTTTGATAATTACGGCGCCGAAATTAGTCCGGCCCGATGAACAGGTCGAAGAAGACGCCGCCGACGCGGTCGCCGCTGAGCCAGCGGTAGTGGCACATCGCCCAGACGTTGACGGGGCCGGGGCGCAGGACGATGCCGCCGCCCGCGCGTCCGCCGTAGCCGAAGCCCGTGGCGTTCTGCGCGCTGGCGCCGTCGGGCAGGAACGCCCAGCTGAGCTCGAAGCCGCCGCCGACGCGCACGCCGCCGTAGCCTGCGTAGATCGAGAGCGGGTTCAGCATCACCTGCGAGATGCGCCCGGTGGGTCCGCTGTCGCCGTCCTGCTGGGTGCCGACGGTCTCGAAGGCGAGCGAGATCATCGTCAGCAGCGCCTTGTCGCGGTTTTCGCCCATGAGCGTGAGTCCGGCCTGCCAGCCGGGAAGGTCCGGCGACAGGTTCACGCCGCCACCCACGCCGAAGCGAATGGTCTCCTCGGTCTCCTCCGCAGGCAGACCGTAGCTGTTGAAGAGCGAGCGGCCCTCCTGCGCGCGGACGAGCGGTGCGCAGAGGAGGAGCGTGAGGAACAGCAATCTGGCGGTCCGGTTCATGCGGCACCTGCGGACAAGAGCGACACCAGCGCGTCTGGCTGGTCGACGTGGACGAAGTGGCCGGCGTCGACGGTGGCGACGTGGACGCCGTTCGAGGCGAAGCGCGCAACGTCGGCGTCGGTGACGTAGGGCGAGCGGCTGCCGCGGATGGCGTGGATCGTCACGCGGCGCGATTCGACGACGTCCCACAGGTCTTCCGCGTTGACCCGCGGGGCAGCGGCGGCAAGCGCCTTGGCGTCGATTCTCCAGACGTAGCCCTCGCCGCCGGCGCGAAGGTTCGTCAGCACCCACTCGGCGAGCGCGGGGGCAAGGCCGAAGCGGGCGAGGGCGGCGCGCATGGTTTCGCGGTCGGGCGCGGTGGCGGGGGCGGCGAGCAGGGCGTCGAGCACGCGGGCGCTCTCGCTGATGCTGCGCGGCACGGGGCCGGGGGCAATGTCGAGCAGGGTGAGCCGCGAGATGCGCTCGGGCGCGATCCGGGCGGCGGCAAGACCCACACGGCCTCCCAGCGAGTGTCCGACCAGATCGAACGGTTCGGTGCCCAGCGTCTCGAGCAGGTCGCGCGCGATCGTCTGCAGATCGCCCTGTTCCGGAAGCGCGGGCGAGCTGCCGTGGCCGGTCAGGTCGGGGAGGACGAAGCGCCGCTGCGGCTCACGGGCCGCCCACTGGCGCGCGAGGCCGAAGAGGTTTCGGCCCGAGCCCAGGAAGCCGTGGACGAGGACGGTGCGCCTTGGGCCGGAGCCCCATTCGAGGGTGCTGAGCATCATGCGGCGCGCATGTTACGCACGGAGCGGCGGCGGCGGGGGGCTCACAGGCCGTTGAGCACGCGCACCACCTCGAACAGGTCACCGATCTCGTAGAAGTCGACGGCCACCATGTTCGGGATGCGTCCGAAGGCGCTCGCGCACGATTTCGCGCGCTCGACGAAGAACGGGTCGTGGTTCACCTGCTCCGCGAAGGCGGGCGCGGGGCCGGGGTTCGTCAGAAAGTGGTTGAGCGTGAAGAACGGCGCGCCGCCCCAGAGGCCGCGACCGTGTTCGCAGACCAGGTCGCTCGGCACCTTCGCTTTGAACGGCGTGTCGAACGAGTGGCTCCAGAGCGGCAGGTACCAGTCCGGTGCGCCCTCGCGCGCGATGTACCGGTTGTCCTCGTAGAAGACGATCAGACGTGTGTTCGCCGCGATGAGCTCGCGCAGCGTCGGCCACGTCGCGTCCGCGGTGGGGGTAAAGGCGTAGGGACGAAGGCCCGTGCGCTCGAACGACCCGGCGACGGCGGTGCCTGTGGCATGCGACTCGAGCTGCAGCATCAGCACCTCGTTCGGGTGCGACTCGAGGAAGGTGCGCAGCGCGAGGAGCGCGTCGTCGAGTGCGCGTCGGCCCTGCCGGCAGTCGCCGTGGCAGAGCGCGAGGGCGCCGCCGTCGTCGTAGACGTCGAGCATCATGGCGCGGATGCCGTCGTCCAGCTGCTTCTCGATGCCGTAGGTCTGGTTCGCGAACGAGAAGCGTTCCTCGATGCTCGCGTGGGCGTTGTGGGTGCCGGGGAAGGCGACCTCGGTCACGGGCCGGTCGCACAGCTTCGTGCTGCCGTTGCAGGCCTGCGGCGCGGAGGGGCGCGGCTCTTCGGCGGCGACCGTGGCGCAGGCGAAGGTGGCGAGGAGCGCGAGGGTCGGGAGAGGTCCGGAGCGGACTGCCATGCGGCGCAGCATGGCGTGCGGCGCGGCGGGCATCAATCGCGGAGATTCCCGGGAAGGGTGCGGCTATGGTGCCGCGCATGTCCGACGGCCTGCGACCCTTCATCGTTGCGAACACGCGCGAAGCCGCGCCGCCGCTCTGTCCGGAGCTTCGGCTGCACCTCGCGACGGGCGCGATCGAGCTGTGGGAGCGGACCGAGGCGCTGGTGGGGCGCACGGGGCTGCCGCCGCCCTTCTGGGCCTTCGCGTGGCCGGGTGGACAGGCCCTCGCACGGTTCCTGCTCGACTCACCGGAAGTCGTGCGCGGGCGGACGGTGCTGGACTTCGCATCGGGTGGCGGCGTGCAGGCGGTGGCGGCGGCGAAGGCCGGCGCGGCGGCGGTGCTGGCCACCGAGATCGATCCGTTCTCGGTGGAGACGATCGCTCTCAATGCGCGGCTCAACGGCGTCGACGTGACGGTGACGGGCGACGACGTCATCGACAGCGACGGGGGCTGGCAGGTCGTGCTGGCGGGCGATGTCTGTTACGAGCGGCCCATGGCCGAGCGGGTGATGGCGTGGCTGCGGCGCCTGTCGGCGCGCGGCGCGCTGGTCTTCGTGGGCGACCCGGGGCGCAACTACCTGCCGAAGGCCGGCATGGCCGAGCGGGCGCGCTACGCGGTGCCGACGACACTGGACCTCGAGGACAGGCTCGTGCGCGACACCGCGGTCTGGCAGGTGCTGCCGTAGCGGCGGAGAGGTGCCCCTGACGCGAGCGTGACCACTCCGCAAGCCCCTGTCGTGACCTGAGTGCCGAGAGACTGCGCGTCCGGCAAACCGGGGTGGGCGGTACCGCGGCCCGATTGACAGGCGTGCTCCGGGCGCGTCGGATGGTCCGCAACGGGGCCCTCGTCTTGGCCGGCTGATCGGACACCGAACATCAGGCCACGGACAGCGCGACCTTTCGTGTCGAAGGGCTCGCCATCTGTTCCTCCGCTGCAGATGAGGTCGTGAGGGCTGCGCGATGCAGGCCTGTCCGGCTGCCGGGGAGGCGGAGTCCGGGTGTGCCGTGTTCAGCGCAGCCCCGCGGCCGCTGACCGTTTCGATCGCCTCGTCGCGGGGCGATTCAGGGAGCGCCTCGTCGCGGCGGGGCTGGCCCGTGGCGCGGTCTGCGCGATGCGTCATCATTTGGCCTCGCGCCAACGGCGCAAAGGCCTTCCCACTTGGGGTACCCGGTGACCCTGTCTTCCGGATCTCCGGGGGCGATGTCCATCCTACGCCCTGTGATTCCGTGGGATGGGCTTCGGACGATTCAGGACGGGGCGACGGCGGCCGACCGTCTGTTCGTGACAGCGTTCGAGCAGCTCGCCGAGGCCCTGCCTCACATCGTCTGGAGCACGGGCCAGGCGGGCGCGGTCGATTACTTGAATCGAAGTTGGCAGGAGTACACCGGCCGTACGCCCGCCGAGGGGATGGGCGTGCGGTGGCTCGAGGCGCTGCATCCGGACGACCGCCAGCGGGCCATCGTGGCGTGGCAGAACGCCAGCAGCGGCGCGGGCGGCTACGAGCTCGAGTACCGCGTGCGTCGGCACGACGGCGTCTACCGCTGGTTCCTTGGCCGCGCCTACCCGCTGCGGGACGAGGCCGGCCAGGTGGTGCGCTGGTTTGGCACGTCGACCGACATAGACGACATGAAGCGGGCGGTTCAGGAGGTGCACGAGCGGGAGCATTGGTTCCGCAGCATCGTCGAGACCATTCCCCACATGGTGTGGACCACCGACGGCGAAGGGCGGCCCGGGTACTTCAGTCGTCAGCTTCAGGCGTTCGTGGGGGCCAACGTTGATCTGTCGAGGAGCAGTGTCTGGGTCAGCTGCTTTCATCCGGCCGAGCAGGCGCGGGTCAGCGACGATTGGGCCCGTGCGCAGGCCTCGGGTGGGAGCTTCGGCGGCGAGTACCGCATACGCCGGCACGACGGGGCCTTCCGATGGTGCGCCGTCGCCTGCTCGACGCTGCGCGACGATTCGGGGCGCATCGCGGCTTGGATCGGCACCTGGACCGACATCGACGAGCGGCGGCGCGCGGAGGAGGCGCTGCGGCTCGCGGACCAGCGCAAGGACCAGTTCCTCGCGATCCTGTCGCACGAGCTGCGCAACCCGATGGCGCCCATTCTCGGAGGGCTGCAGATCATCGAGCGGGCCGCTCCGGACAGCGCGCCGGCCCAGCGCGCCCACGAGACGATTCGCCGTCAGGTTGGGCATCTCGTGCGCCTCGTCGACGACCTTCTGGACGTGACGCGGATCCAGCGCGGCAAGATCCAGCTGCGTCACGATCGGGTGGACGTGGTGAAGCTCGCCGAGCGCACCGTCGACGATCATCGAACCGTCTTCGAGCGGGCTGGCGTGGGGCTTTCGCTTCGCGCGTCGGTGGCCAGCGCGGAGGTCAACGGTGATGCCACGCGGCTTTCTCAGATCCTTTCGAACCTGCTTCAGAACGCTGCGAAGTTCACGCCCCGGGGCGGGCGCACGGTGGTGACGGTGACACCCGCGGACGGCGCGGTCTTCCTGCGGGTCAGCGACACCGGCATCGGGTTCGACGAGGAGACGCGGGCCGGGCTGTTCGAGCCTTTCTCGCAGTCCGCTCGCTCTATCGATCGGGCGCAGGGCGGGCTCGGTCTCGGTCTTGCGCTCGTGCGGGGGCTTGCGGAGCTGCACTGCGGCTTCGCCGACGCGCACAGCGAGGGGCCGGGGCGGGGGGCCGAGTTCGTCGTCAAGCTGCCGCGGGTCTGCGATGTGATGGCCCCGGAGGCGCCCCCGCGGGACACCGCTCCCCACGGCAGGCACCGCGTCGTCGTCATCGAGGACAACCCCGACGCGGCCCAGACGCTGCGAGACCTGCTCGAGATCGAGGGGCACGAGGTGGCGGTGGCGGGCAACGGCGCAGAGGGGGTCGAGGTGGTGCGGCGGCTGCACCCTGACCTGGTGCTCTGCGATCTGGGGCTCCCCGAGATGGACGGCTACGAAGTGGCGCGACGGCTGCGCGCGGACCCGAGCTTGAGCGACGTGCGACTCGTGGCGCTCAGCGGATACGCCGCGCCGGAAGACGTTCGACGGTCGCTGGAGGCCGGCTTCGAGCGCCACCTGTCAAAGCCTGCGCCGCTCGAGGTGCTGGAGCAGCTGCTCCAATAGCGTCGTCTGTTGCGTCCGTTGCGCTACCGGCGTCGGCGCAGCAGCAGCGCCGCGAGCGCGAGCGCGCCGCTCAGCCCCGTGCCGTCGCAGGCGCAGCCGCCCTCGGGCATCTCCGACAGCGGGCCATCGTCTGCGACGCCGCCGTCGGCGGGCTCCTCGTCGTCGATGCAGGCGCCGCAGTCGCTCGCGCAGCTGCCGCAGCTCTCGTCCTCGTCGCAGCTGCCGTTGCCGCACGGGTTGCAGAGGCCGCAGTCTGCGGTGCAGCTCTCGCAGCCTTCGCCGATGGCGCAGATCCCGTCCCCGCACGAGCCGCAGGTGCCGCAGTCGCCCTCGCAGCTCTCGCAGCTTTCGATCGCGTCACAGACGCCGTCGCCGCACCGCGTGCACGCGCCGCAATCGTTGGCGCAGCTCTCGCAGCTCTCACCCGTGTCGCAGGTGCCGTCGCCGCAGCAGCTGCCGCAGTCGCCGGGACAGCTGGTGCAGTTCTCGGTGCCGTTGCAGTCGCCGTCGCCGCAGCGCGGGCAGGCGCCGCAGTCGGACGGACAGCTCCCGCAGCTCTCGGAGGGGTCGCAGGCGCCGTTGCCGCAGCAGCTGCCGCAGTCGCCCGGGCAGTCGGCGCAGGTCTCTGCGCCGTTGCAGGCGCCGTCGCCGCAGCGCGGGCAGGGGCCGCAGTCGGATGGGCAGGAAGAGCAGCTTTCGCCGGGCTCGCAGGTGCCGCTGCCGCATCCGGTCGTCGGCCGCACGGGGACGAGGCGGATGGCGTCGACGACGATGCTCTGTCCCGACGCCACGGGCGCCGGTGCGTTGTCGCGGACCCGCACCGACTGGCTGCCGCCCGCCGCGAAGCGGAACGTTCCGATCGCCGTCCATCCACTCGCCCGCGACTGATCGACGGTGACCGAATGGACGGTGCCCGAGGCCAGCACCTCGTACTGTGCGCGGGCGAACTCGGCGTAGGGCGCGGTGGCGAGGTACTCGACGCGGTAGGCGCCTTCGGCCGCGAGCTCGAGCTGCCACCAGGCCCAGTTGGAGGGCAGCGCGTTGGCTGCGGCGTTGGTCCAGAGCAGACCGCCGCCCTGTCCCGCCGACTCCTTGCGCCAGTAGGCCGCCGGTCCGAACGCCTGGAAGCAGGCGCTCGCGTTGTCGATGGTGCCGCCGGTCGCGGGGATCAGCTCGCAGGGCGGGCTCGAGACGCAGTGGCCCGGGCGCGACGGCTTCCCGGTGCTGCTGCCGGCCCAGACGCCCCAGTGGTTGAGCACGGCGCGTGCGCCGCCGCCGTTGTTGTTGCCGCTGTAGTTGTTCCGGTAGCCGACTCCCTTCTGCCAGAACTGCGACGAGCCGCCGCCGTCCAGGTTGAACGCCTGCCACGCGCCCAGCTTCTTCATCGTCTCGGCGAGCTCGCTGCCGTACATGCCGGACGAGGTGCTGGTGCGGCCGTCGACGACGAGCAGGATGAACTTCTGCCGGTCTTCGGTGATGCCCATGGCGGTGCGCGGGTGGCGCGCGCGCATGTCGCCGCGGTCGGGGAAGCAGGAGGTGGCCGTGGGGCTCGAGCAGGTGTACTGGACGCCTTCGGTGACCAGCTCGGGGAAGCCGCCGACGACGCCGAGGAGGTCGGGCGGGCGCGTCTTCACGACGCGTGTCGGCTCCCATCCGCCCAGGGTGCGGCCCCCCGGGTTCCGCTTCACCCAGCCGGTGTGGTTGTAGGTGACCTGGTCGAAGCCGAAGCCGATCCAGCCGGCGTTCTCGTAGTACCACTCGGTGGCGTAGCGGGGGTCGAGGCCGGTGTTGACGCTGGGCCACGGGAGGCCGTTGCCGACGGCGTCGCCGTACACGCGCAGCGGAGAGGTCTTGTAGAAGTCGCCGTTCGTCGCGATGGCCGCGCCGTTCGCGCTGGCCCACCCGCCCGTCGTCTGGTTCGACGTGACGACCGGCTTGTCCGAGTCGACGTGGACGTTCGCCGCGCACAGGTCGACGATTGCGACCCACGCGTCGGCCGACGGGCTGCTCGTCCGGTACTTGCGCACCGTCACGCCGGGAAAGGGCGTCGTCTCGCTGCGCAGGCTCAGGGTCACCGCGTCGGCCGTGGCGGCGGTGAGGACGAGAGCGGCGGTGACGATTCGAGACAGGCGCATGTCGTGTGCTCCGAGCGCGATCGAAGACGGAGCGGCATGGTCGAGCGACATCAGCGGACGGTCAAGTGAACGACGCCCGACTCACGCGCGATCACCCTGAAATCGCCCTGTTCCGGCGTCGCGTCCGCGTCAGCGCGAGGAGCATGACGAGCCCTCCTGCGAACGGTTCGCCCGAACTGCAGGCGCAGCCGCCGAAGCCCGCAGGGATCTCGCCCGGCGGCGTGCTGCCGGCGTCGGGCGCTTCGCACGGGCCGCAGTCCTCGGGGCAGAGGTCGCAGCTCTCGAGGCTGCCGCAGGTGCCGTCGCCGCAGCCGTCGGGCGCGGCGCAGTTGCCGCAGTCGGCCGGACAGTCCCCGCAGGTCTCTCCGCCGGTGCAGACGTCGTCGCCGCAGGTGCCGCTGCCGCCGCAGTCGCCGCAGTCGCCGGGGCAGGTGGAGCAGCTCTCGTCGGCGTTGCAGAGGCCGTTCCCGCAGTTCGAGCAGGCGCCGCAGTCGCCCGGGCAGGTGGAGCAACTCTCGCCCTCGTCGCAGGCGCCGTTGCCGCAGCTCGAGCAGCCGCCGCAGTCGCCGGGGCAGGTGGAGCAGCTTTCACCCTCGTCGCAGGTGCGGTTGCCGCAGCACGAGCCGCAGTCGGCGGGGCAGGCGGAGCAGGTCTCGTCACCGGTGCAGGCGCCGTCGCCGCAGCGCACGCACGCCCCGCAGTCGGAGGGGCAGGTGGAGCAGGTCTCGTCGCCGCTGCAGGTCCCGTCGCCGCAGCGCACGCAGGCGCCGCAATCGCTCGCGCACGAGCCGCAGGTCTCGCCCTCGTCGCAGGTGCCGTTGCCGCAGCAGCGTCCGCAGTCGGAGGGGCAGCTGTTGCAGTCCTCGGCGCCGTTGCACGTTCCGTCGCCGCACCGGACGCAGGAGCCGCACTCCGAGGGGCAGCTGTTGCAGCTTTCCGATGGGTCGCAGACGCCGTTGCCGCAGCAGGTGCCGCAATCGCGCGCGCAGCTGGAGCAGTCCTCTGTTCCGTTGCAGCTGCCGTCACCGCATCGCGGGCAGGCGCCGCAGTCGGAGGGGCAGCCGTTGCAGTCCTCCGTCGCTTCGCAGGTGCCGTTGCCGCAACCGGTGGTCGGCGTGACGGGGACGAGGCGGATGGCGTCGGCGACGATGCGCTTCGAGGTGTCGACGGGCGGCGGCGCGTTGTCGTTGACGCGCACGTACTGGTTGCCGCCGGCGGCGAAGCGCCAGGTGCCCAGCGTCGTCCAGCCGCTGCCCCGGGACTGGTTCACGGTGACGGCGTGTTCCGTGCCGTCGGCGAGGACGCTGTAGCGCGCCTTGGTGAAGGTGCCGTGGGTCCTGTTCGCGTAGTACTCGACGCGATACTCGCCGGCCTGCTCCAGCTCGAGCCGCCACCAGGCCCAGTTGGTCGGTACGGCCTTTTCCGACGGATAGGTCCAGACGAGCGAGCCGCCGCTGCCGGTGGTCTCCTTGTGCCAGTAGGAGGCCGGCCCGAAGGTGCGGAAGCAGGCGCTCGTGTTGTCGATGGTGCCGCCCGCTGCCGGGATCAGCTCGCACGGGGCGCTGGAGACGCAGTGTCCGGGGCGCGACGGCTTGCCGTTGGCGCGGCCCGCCCAGACACCCCAGTGGTTCAGAACCGCACGGGTGCCGTTGCCCAGGTTGTTGCCGTCGATGTTGTTCCGGTAACCGACGTCCTTCTGCCAGAACTGCGACGAGCCGCCGCCGTCCAGGTTGAACGCCTGCCACGCGCCCAGCTTCTTCATGGTCTCGGCGAGCTCGGCGCCGTACATGCCCGCCGAGGTGCTTGTGCGGCCGTCGACGACCAGCAGAATGAACTTCCTCAGGTCCTGGGTGATGCCCATGGCGGTGCGCGGGTGGCGCGCGCGCATGTCGCTGCGATCGGGAAAGCAGCTCGAGTTGGTGGGGCTCGAACAGGTGACTTGCGCGCCCTCGGTGACGATCTCGGGGAAGCCACTGACGAGGGACAGGATGCCGGGCGGCAGCGTGTCGGTGTAAGCGGTGGGCGACCATCCGCCCAGGCTCCGCCCTCCGCTGTTCTGCTTGGCCCACTTCGTGTGGTTGAAGACGACGCCGTCGTGCGTGAAGGCGATCCAGCCGTAGCGTCGGTAGGAGTACTCGGAGGCGTACTGGGGGTCGAGGCCGGTGTTGGCGATGGGCCACGGAATGCCCTCGCCGACGGCGTTGCCCCGCACGCGCAGCGGCGGGCTCGCGTAGAAGTCGCCGTTGGTCGCGATGGCCGCTCCGTTGGCCCGGGCCCAGCTCCCCGTCGACTTGAAGCTGGTGGCGATGGGCCGCGTGGCGTCGACGTGGATGTTCGACGCGCAGAGATCGACGATCGCCACCCAGGCATCGGCCGAGGGGCTGCCGGTCCGGTAATTGCGCACCGTCACGCCCGGCCAAGGCGTCGTCTCGGAGCGCAGCGTCAGCGTGACGGCCTGAGCGGACCCGGAGGCGAGGAGGAGCAGGGTGGGCAGGAGGAATCGCGCGAGGCGCATGGACGAAGGCTCCGCGGCAGCGCTGCCGCACGGCCATCGTGTTCGCCTTCGGACCCGCTGGTCAAGCGTTCGAAGGCTGGCCGCGCTCGTACAAGCGGACCTCGTTCCTGGTGGGCCGCAGGGCCTCGAGCAGCGCCTCGACCCCCGCGCCCGTCAGCGTCCGGCCGCAGGTGAAGAGATCGGCCGCGGCGTAGCCATGCTCCGGCCAGGAGTGGAGCGACAGGTGGCTCTCGGCCAGCAGCACCACCACGGCAGCGCCCTGGGGCGTGTAGGCGTGCGAGAGCGATCCGACGACGTGCGCGCCCGATCGCTCGGCGACGCGGCGCAGGACATCCTCGAGTGCGGCCGCATCGTTGAGCAGCGCAGTCTCAACGCCCCACAACTCGACGTGCGCGTGCAGTCCGATGGCGGCGGTGGCGGTCATCGACTCAGACATCGTTCGGCAGCCGTGCGAGAGGGTGACCGGTGGCCTTGCGCCACGTCTGGCGCGCGGCCCAGAGCAGCTTGAAGGCGGGTGAAGCGCGGTTCATCCAGACCTCGGTCATGCGATGGATGAGGAAGTCTCGCGCCCGAATCGGCTTCCAGAGCCGAGGGTGCGCGCCATCGACCAGCGCGTCCGGCGCCCGCAGCAGCACCTCCGGCCGCGCGTTGACGAAGTAGATGAGCGCGTGGCGCGGGCGTGTGGCCCATTCGCCGGTCGGGTTCGCGACGCGGTGCAGGTTGGCGGGCAGGCGGCCGTTCGAGACCAGCTCCATCATGTCGGCGAGCGTCACGACCATGGTGTGGTCGAAGCCTTCGAGCACCTGCCACTCGCCCGAAGGATGGATCACCTCGAGGCCCGGTGCGGCCTGCGGCGAGATGATGCCGTACATGCCCGCGCCGGTGTGCGCCGTGGCCCGCTCCTGTCCCTGCGCCACGTTGGGGGGCAGCGGCGGATAGTGGACGCTGCGCAGCGTGTTCGGCGCGTCGAAGGTCATGTCAGCGAAGGTTCGCGTCGGCAGGCCAAGCGCGAAGGCGTAGAGCTCGGAGAGCGTGTCGGCGAGCCCGTCGAAGAGGCGCCACAGCTTCAGCGTCGGCTCCCTCATGGCCGGCAGCTCCTCGGGCCACGGGTTGTTGCCGTAGACGGGCGAGGTCGCCAGCAACGGGTGGCCCTCGGGCAGATCGCGGTAGACGTGCCACATCTCCTTCAGATCCGGATGGCGGCCGCGCAGCGCCTGCTCCATGCCGTAGGGCGCATAGCCGTTGCCCTGCTTTCGCGTGTGGCGCCGCTTGATCGATTCCGGCAGCGCGTAGAGCTCGCGGAACCGCTCGTGCACTTCGTCCAGCAGCGCCTCGGGGACGTCGTGGTTCACGAAGGCGAAGAAGTTGAACTCGCGCAGCGACTTGAGGAGGTTCGCGGCGACGGCCTCCCGTGCCTCAGGGCCTCCGTCGCGAAAGGCGCCGACATCGACGAGGGGCAGATCGGCCGGCCGAACGACGCGAAGAGGCATGACCCATCGTGGAAGCTGGGGCGCGAGCGTGTCAATCAAACTCGATTTGTGAGAAACCAACCGTTCCGATGAAGAGGTCGTTGCGCAGCGTCGAGACTTTTCTGGGCGCGCTCGGGCAGGCGCTCGGGACGCAGCTGCGCTGCACGCCATGCGACGTCCAGCAGCTGCGTGCGGCGCTCCTCTCGCTCACCGCGGAATCGCCGGGACAGGGGTGGAATGCGGCCCAGCCGCGTTTCGACCTCCCCGTCCTCACGCTGCTCGGTGGTGGCCCGGCGTCATCCGCGCTGTTCGATCTGCTGCCGGCCCCGGAGAGCACCGAGGTCTGGCGAACTGCGATGGAGGCGGTGCTGCTCGCAGAAGGGGGCGAGAGCTCGCTCTACCGGCGCGTGCTGGCGGCGTGGGAGGCGCTGGTCGATCCGCTCATCGACGAGGGCGTCGTTCGGGAAGGACAGGACCGCGAAGACCTGACGCCGTTCACCGACGCCGAGATCGAGCGGCGCGTTCGTGAGGTGTGCGCAACGGTTCGAGCGCGACTCTTGTCCGAGGGTCGAACGACGCGGCTCACCGCGCCTGAACTCGAGGGGGTGGTGTCGTCGCTGCTCGGCGAGGCGCGGCAGGGGCGGCGCGATCTGGGCGGAGCGCTGCAGACCTTGCTGGAGGCCTGCGGCGCCGGCGAGGCGTGGCTCGTGATGCAGCTCGCACAGGCCTATTTCCAGCTCGAGATGGAGGTCGAGAAGCGCGGACAGGGCTGGCTCGATGTCTTCCGCGACGACGCGGCTGCGGGTGCGGAGAAGGCGTTCGAGTGGACCGATTGGCGGATGCTCGACGTCCTCACGCGCTACACGACCCACGCTCACGGCGACCGGATGCACGACCCGGTCCTGCGCGAGGTGGCGCGGGCCGTGGCGGGTCATGCGTGCCGGCCGGTGCGGACGCTCGTCATCGGCGCCGGGGAAGGCCGCCTGCCCATCGACATCGCGCTGCAGGAAGGGCCGCGCGTCGAGATCCATTCGACCGACTACGTGGCCGGCAACGTCGCCTACGCGCATGCCCAGTACGTGCTTCGCAAGGTGCCGCAGATCGCGTCGAGCCAGCCCGCGAACGTGGCCAACCTCAGCGCCTACGCCGATGGGACGGTCGACCTCGTCGCTTCGTCGGGCGCGCTGCGCTACTTCGTCACCGAGGTGGGCGGACAGGCCGCGCGAGAGCTCCGCCGCGTGCTGGCGCCCCACGGCACGATCCTTTTTCAGGACGCGCTCAAGCCGACCTGGGCCTATCTGACCGAGCGGTTTCGCGAACGGCTGGAGGCTGCGGGGCTTGCCACCGAGGTGATGGCCGAGGCGCTTCCGGTGAAGAACATCAGCGTCACGTACAAGCTGATCCAGCACCTCGAGCGCGCGCGGCCCGGCAGCTACGACCTCGCGGTGAAGGCGGCCGCGGAGGCGCTCGTCGCGGAGGGCTATGCAGAGGACGCCCGCGACGCGATCGGACGCGCGACGGGGAACCGCGTCGAAACAATCCGACTCGTCCGTGCCTGGCATCCGGAAAGCCCGCCGCGATGAGCCTGCGCTTTGCCGGACATGCCGCCGTTGCGGCGCTAGAGACGCTGACGGTGCATCACCTGCCGCGGGCAGCGCTGCATGCGCTGGCGATGCGACGTCTTCGCGCCCTCGTTGCCCACGCAATTGAGAAGGTGCCCTACTACCGCGAAGTGTACGGACGGGCCGGAATCGCTCCGGAGCGCCTCACAGGCCTGTCCGCGCTGACGACGGTGCCGACCATCGACAAGAGCGTGCTTCGCGAACATCAAGACCGGCTCTTCGCGAACGATGCGCCGCCGCGGTCCGAACTCGCGATGCGGCGGTCGAGCGGCTCGAGCGGGCGGCCCTCGGAGACCTTCTTCGATCCGATTCGAGAGGTGCGCCGCCGCACGCAGGAACTGAGGCTCCTCGCTTCCCTCGGCGTGAGGCCGACCGATCGGCAGCTCATCGTCGACGACCCCCGCAACCGCCCCGCGCGGCCGCTCTTCGTTCAGCGCCTCGGGCTGTGGCGCCGCGAGCAGTTCCCGTTCGACGCGCCGGTGGACGAGGCCGTGGCGGCGATGGAGCGCCTTGCTCCCGACGTCGTTCACGGGGTGCTCACGCCAATTCGCATGCTCGCGAACCATCTGGAGGCTTCGGGAAAGTCGCTGCGAATGCAGCCCCGTCTCGTGCTGACGAAGGGCGAACTGCTGGACGCCGCGACGCGGGCGCTGGTCGAGCGGACCTTCCGCGCGCCGGTGCGCGACTACTACGCCACCGAGGAGGTCGGCATCGTCGCCGCGCAGCAGCGCACCGGCGACCATTACGAGGTGGACGAGGACTTTGTCTTCGTCGAGTGCCTTCGCCCCGGTGGCACGCCGACGGACGACGGCGAGCCGGGCGAGCTGGTGCTGACGAACCTGTATCAGCGTGCCATGCCGATTATCCGCTTCCGGACGGGCGATTTCGGCGTGCTGTGGCGCGACGGCCTCAACGGCTCGGGACGCCCGGCGCTGACCGGGCTGCTGGGGCGCCGCATGGACTGCATCGCCACCCCCGACGGCCGGGTGCTGGCGCCGTTCGTCTTCATGGTGGCGCTCGAGAGCGACCGCCGCGTTCGCTGGTTTCGCGTGCGGCAGCGGGACGAGACGACCGTCGACGTGGCGCTGGCGCTGGACCCTGAAGTGCGCGGGGAGGCTTTGGAATGCTGCTCCGCGGAGATCACGTCCGCGCTGCAGCAGGCCGTCGGACCTTCGATGCGCGTGTCGGTTCGCATCGACGCTGCGGCGACGCCCATCGACGTGCGCAAGTCGCCGATTGTCACGGGCCTGCCGGGCCTGGTGGAGCGGCGCTTGGCGGAGGGTGGGCGGATCGTGTTTTGAGAGAGAAGGGCGTGAGGGGAGGCCCTCACCCGCGCGCATCAAACGCTGAACCTTCGTGAATCACTTTGGGCGCGCCGCCCTCTCCCGCAAGCGGTAGAGGGCTACGAGAATGAGGCAGACCTCTCCGCCCTGGGGCTCATGATTGATCACGCTTTTTCCGGGCCATCGAGCGCATCGAGAACTTCCGCGTACCTGAGTAGCTTAAGGTAGCCCCGCGAGAGAATGAGCCAGCCAGGAGGCCCGTTGTTCTTGATGTGACC
>JACCDP011421393.1_pt1 | contig 46524 bp, 45 predicted proteins | sample 7445841 | NCBI WGS metagenome assembly JACCDP01 (sample SAMN15323441, study PRJNA562643) | freshwater metagenome | isolation source: river surface water | place: USA:Blue River Watershed | collected 2017-08-17
CAGCGGCCCTCTCCGCCATTGCTGGAAAGACTGGTGAGCCTAGTGACAGGGTTATTGGCATTAGCATCGAGCGTCTCAACGCTATTCAAAGACCAACCCAAGAACAAATAAGGAAATGGGCGGCGACTATCGGAGATGTCAAGAAGTTGGACAAGGAGCAGGAGAAGATTAAAGAACTAGAAGAGGAACTCAACATGGCTTGGACTACCGCAGTGGTAGCCGATGCTCAGATTGAGTCCCTCTCTAAAGCCGAAGCCTACGAAGACATCAGGGATGCCTGTATATGGCTAGGCTCCATCCTTACCCTCGCTGGTGTTGCACTTGCAGTTGCGGGTATGTGGGTCGGACGGGGGATGAAGGAAGGGGGACTGGTTCTCGCCTGTGGCATAGGAATCATTTCGGCTCCACTCGTTATACAGGATGTCGTGGAGGCTCAGTGGTTTAAATGGACGATTGCAGTCGCATTTGTCATTTCCCTCGGCTTCGGCGTTTGGAGGCTTTTTCATGTTGAGAAGAAGGTGCGGCACTATTGCCAATCAACCGATAATGCGGGACTAGATGCAAAGCCTTATCTTCACACAGAATCCGAAACTTCTTCGACTCAACCACCTTCTTCTGGAGAAGGAGTTTGATGTGCTTGTTGGCTGTTGACTGGCTTGACGATAGGAACTGGCGATAGTCCTCGGATGTCCACCATCCGTCTGGAACTATGTCAGGCGTTTTGCTTTCGCTGGAGAGAGCCTTGAATGCTTTCTCGATTTCTTTGAGTTTTTTCTTGTTCATGGATGGTCTTGGTTGCTTCTAACATTGCTGGCAGGAATAGTTCAATCACGCTAGGATGAACTCCGATAGACAGGCCAGCGACTACTACGGATGAGTTGGGCTTTTTTTCTCTCAGGATTTTTGAGGTGTCCATTTGTTTAAAGGTTTAGACATTAGCGTTTCCCAGCGTAACATATCGGCTTTGGTGGCCTTCTCGACTCGCTGGACTTCCTCCCAAGTAAGACCCTTCTTTATAAAGCGGGTATTCTTGCAGGACATGCCGACTTGTTTAGGATGCTTCATCTCTTATCTGGAATGTGTCGTTTCGGACGAACTTGAATTGGTCAGAGGTCATGTGTCTGATGACACCATCTTTGTCAAGGACTATGGCGAAGACATCGTTTGAAAATGTGCCACCGTCCCTGACATAGATTAGCATGCCATACCCAAGGTTAGTTTCCACTGGCATCGGGTTTCTGAACTCGTAAATCATTGTTTTCTTTGGTCAGTCTTTCGACTTCTGCCTGAAGAATTTCATTGGGAATGATTGTCTTGTTGCAGAATTTGTTAAGCCTTTCGACTTCATCTCTGAGCCTAAAAATTTCTTCTCGGAGTTCAGGTCTTGTCCAGTAGAGAATATTCTTGTCATTCAATGTCGAAATCAATGGGGGCTACCCATCGTCCTCCAACCTTGTGGGCTTGGAGTATCTTCCACTCCTTGCCCTTAATCCAGCCATAGCACCAGCCGTTGCCCCATGTAGAGGTATTTAGGTGATTCTTGGCGTAGCCAGCAGTCCTCTGCTTGCCAAGCCAGCCAGCACAGAATCCTACAACGCCTTTGTGACGCTTGGCATTGGCTTGCATGATGGTATGCAGGTGTCCTATGACACAAGCACCGCCATTGGGAGCGTAATGAATGGCATGCTCCTTTACGCTGTTCTGATTGGCTGAGTAGCCATGACAGAACACCACTGGGCCAAGTTGAAAAGTTCCTTCTTCCGCATGGTAAGGCTTGATTATCTTACAGCCGACATCCTTCAGGGTCGATACAATATAGTCAATAATCTCCTTGCAATAGTCCCTGATGATGCCACTACCGCTAGACTCCATAGTTTTGAATAGCCTGTCTTCGTGATTTCCAAAAAGGTATACATTCGGTTTGGTTCGTTTAATGAATTCTATTCCCTGACGGATGTCCTCCTCCAGTGAGTCATTGACATCCTTGCCTTCTGCTCCCTTGCGTAAAGCCTTGATGTCGAACCCGTCTCCGCCGTGTATGCGATAGTCAGGGTTGAATCTGTCCATAAAAGACACCAGTGCGTCAGTGCAACTGGTATCTTCCATGTTTCCGTGATTGTCGGAAAAGAAGACAAACTTAATCCACCTTTGCTTTGGCTTTTGGCTTGATGTGCCTTGGCGGGGTGCGATGCGTCCTTGGCGAGACTTTATCGACTTCTTCGATGATGGCTTGGATTTCTTCATGTGTAAATGAGGCGTATCGTTTATGCTTTATCGCTTGTCCCGCCACCATTCTTAGTAGGGCTATTCCAGATGTCTTTCTTGGCATCGATGTATTTTATGTAGTTTCGGATTTTGTTTTCGGTCTCTTCGCACATATACATAGGGGCTCTGACCAGTCGCTCCCTAGCCCAGTCTAACTGGTATTCGTTAAGGTCCATCAGCCAGCACACTAACCGCTTGGCGAGCCTTGATTTGTCAATTATAGCCATATAACTTCTTCGAATGTTTGTGGTTCTTCGTAGTCATCATCATCGGACTGAATCAGCCAGCCAGACTTCGACTCCCTTTTCAAAGGCAATCTTTTTGATGATTTGGAGTTCTTGATGTAGCGTTTCATATGTTTTGCGGAGTTGGTCCGCACCCATTGAACGATACATGTAGGTTCTACGATTGTCTCTGACTAAGGGCGGTAGTCCCGCCCTGCGTCCAGCCATCCAAAGGGTGTGGTATTTAACACCATACTCATATGCGGCTTCTTTGCCAGACATACCCTTTGACAACGCCTGTCTGTAAATCTCTATAGTCTTCATGGTTACAGGATGGTCAAGTATTAAGCGTCAAGAGTCACAATCTTTGACTCGTATCCGACCCAGACTCCAGAAGCCTTAGCCGCCTGAAGTTGCTTGAGGCAGGTCTCGATATCGTTGACCTTGTTGAGCAGGTTGAGAGGGTTAATCTCTACGAACCTGACACCATACGGGGCAAACGACTCCACGAAAACGAAGATGAATCGATAGGTCTTGTCGGGGTTAGCCGACTGAAGCAACTGAAGATACCACGCCGCTTGGAAGTCATAGCCTCTTTCACGAATCGTCTTCTTAATGTTGTATTCGTTGGCTTCCTTGCCTATGGTCTTGAGGTCTAGGACAAAGTTGGCAGTGTCGTTCAGCCAGTCCAGACGACCCTTAACAGGAGTCTGACCGTATTCAGCAAAGACGCTGACTTCAGGGCTACCATATTGGGTAAGCGAATTGAACAAGTGAATGCTCTTAACGGACTCAGCCATGCCAATGCATCTAGCGTAGTCTTCTTCATTAAGGCACAACTTACCAGCATTTTCATGCTGGAATCGCTCCCAGCCAGCCTTGCCGTCCTTGGTTCTTTTGTCAAACCTAGGAGCCTGAACAACTTCGTCATGGAAGTGTTGCAGTTGGAATGCGGCTAGGTGGGTAGCAGTGCCAAGACGCATGGCATCGGTCTCTTCGTGAACTTCTTCACGGGAAGCCTTATAATGGGCTGGCGAGATAAGCATGGGCTTGAGTTCGCTCTGCGAAACTCCTTCAGCCTGACGGTATGCAGTGTCCTCTAGGTTTTCTTTAAGGACTGCGTTTTTGAATATGGTTTGGTTCATGGGCATATATATTACTTGCGAGGGGGGGTGGAAGTCAAACGGGCATCAATAATAGATGCGGCTCGGAGGAAAATCGCTCGTCTCTTATCTGAGACTGCGAAGTGGTTCATGTCGAACTGGAAGGATTCTGCCTTTGAGTATCCGCAATTGTATGCGACATACAGGCTCTTCATGTTTACTGGATGCTTGTTCTTCTGCATGCGGTCAGCAAGATACATGAGATAGAATGTGGCAATCCACTTGGCCTTGTCTGCGTCCATACACTCTTTCTTGTAGTCCTTGCCAAGAGGCTCAAAGAAGATACGAAGATATTCAGGGCAATTAAGGCGAATCCAGTCAGTGCCGTCTCGCCAAGCCTCCTTTGATATCTGATACATGCCAAGGCTCTTGCCTTTGTCGCCAACCGCATTCGGGTTCCCGCTAGACTCGATTGCGGCGAGTCTAGGCAGGAAGTCCTGAATGAGTTCGAAGTGAGTATCAGCCTTCATGGTCTTTCCAGATGCAAACAACGGGAACATCATAAGCGTCAGTTTAGAAAGGAACTTCATCGGATGATTCGGCAGGGGTGGAGCCATTGGCATTCTCCCAGAGGGCGACAGCCGTGGCCTTCAGTTTGGCATCCTTCGGGCTGACCTTGCCAGTCTTTTCCCACGGACGGGGTTCCCACTTGGTAGCCCAATACTCAAGGTCTTTGCCTTGCAGGTCTCCGATAGGCGTTCCCTTGTTGTTACCGAAGGGGACGGGCATCTGCGGGTCGATATCTCCTGATGTCGAGGTGCTTGCAGAGTTCTGAGACGGAACGGAATCTTCTACGACTTCGAACTTTTTTATTGGGGCCACCGCACCACTGCGGGATTGGCCCGTAGTGGCGGTTGTAGGGCGAGCCTGACGGTCTGCTTCGGCATCGTCATCCTCTGTTGCGACACCCGCCACCATCGCCAAGCAATAGCGTCTCAGATAAGTCAGCAACGCACCAGCCTGTTGTCCGCTGGTCTCAGGAGTGACAGGCACAGTAAGACGGGACTCAATGCTTTCGCCATTGGCGTGGATGATGAGCGTCTTGATGCCGATGGTCGTGTGGTTATCGAAGCCAGCATCGGAGTAAGGCATCTGAAGGATAGCCAGACTGTGCTTGGCAAAAATCGGCTTCAGTTCAGACAGGTGTGCCGACAGCGTGGCATACTTGTTTTTATGAAACGGATTCTTGGCATCCCAATGGATGTCCTTGGTTTCAGCCAGAGCCTTGATAAGACTCTTATGCAGTTCTGAAATCTTCTCGTAAGATTTCTCGGTAGGTGAATAATCACTCATGGTAGGTTCGGTTTGGTTTATACTGGTCAGGGGGGTGGAAGTCAAGCGACTCATTTAAAATAAAAAACTAACGCAGGGGGAACCACCCACCCTGCGTCAGAAACCTTTCGGTTTTTTCATTGTTATGAACCAAGCCTACCCGTGGGTATGCATTGGTAAGGATATTATATGACAGAAAAAAATCAAGCAGAGATTGCAGTGAAATAGTCACGAAGCCTTCTCACTAGGGCTACCCCCGTCTCCTTGTTATGGAAACGCTCGATTAGTTTGTCGCCTGTATAATTCGTAGTGATGATTGTAATACGGCGGTTGGATGTCCTTTCGTCAATAACTGCGAACAGGTCAGACTCAAGACGCTGGGTAAGTTTCTCCTTGCCCAAGTCATCCAGCACCAGAACAGGGCAGGAGATGAGAGTGTCAATTACCTTGCCGTGGTCTCGGTCATCAAAGCCCTTCTCAATCACGCCTTCAAACTTACGCATCTGGAGGAACAGGCTACGCTCAGGGTAGTGCCTGAGCCATTCCTGATTGAACAGTAGCCATGCGGCTCGGCTCTTGCATGTTCCCGTCTCTCCGTGGAGTATCAGGCCGCTTTTATCGCCTGAGGGCTCCCAGTCCCTTGCCTTAACCAGCAAAGGGCTGTAGGAGGCATCCGTGTCACGGAATACGATAGGGTAGTCAGGGTGTATCTCGCTGAATGCGATTCCCTTTCTGCTGAAGACATCCCGATAGTTGAACGGGTAATCCCAATGCTCCTTAGCAGTGTAGCAGGTCTTGCAGATGCGAACGCTCCTGTCAAAGACCTTCTTCTCCTGATTCCAGAGAGGGATAGCCTGTCGGTCACAATGTATACACTTGTAGTTCATATTAAAATCCTTTCTTATGGTCATCGCTGGTCAGGGTCTTGCCCGACTCTGTTCTGACTGGTTCAAAAAGTCCTTGCCAACCGTTTTTGATTGACATGTCGATGGAAATGATAGCCTTGGCCTCCCCCCATTTCTTCATTTCCTTGAAGACTCGCTCAACCGTGGAGTAAGTAAGTTTCTTCTTAATCTCCTTTCGGTAGTCCACCCAAGAGTTCCATGCGGTCAAGAACTCATCAGATTCAAAAGGATAATCAGGCCATTCAACAAGACCCTTTATCTTTTTAGTATCTACTTTATTATCTTCTTTATTATATGGGTGCAATGGATTGCATGGGGGAGGTGCAATAGATTGCATGGGGGGAGTGCAATGGACTGCATCCCTCAGTGCATTAGAATGCACCGTCCTGAGGATTCTACGACCAACTGGCGTATACTCACGCACCACAAGCCCTTGCTCGATTAGTTTAGCAAGTATGTTTTGCATTTGCCTTTTCTCTACATTCAGGCAGTTCTGTAGGTAGGCGTTAGATGCCCAGCATCCATCGTCACCATCCAGTGCGTCAATAAGGGAGAAGCATACCTTCTCCGTGAGTGTCAGAGTCGATGACTGAAACACTTCCTTGGGCATCCATAGCCCAGTGAATTTGAGGTCCATAACACCAACACTATACTGCCACTGGGGGTGGAAGTCAAGCGGGGTCTTCTGGTTTCAGGTCGATAATTTCGGACTGCCCCTTTAGCATCTTGTTCAAATCGTCCTGAGATATCTTCTGTATGCGATGCTCGACAACTGCTGTAGGCTGGTCTTGCAGGATTGCAATCTTATCAATTATAATACCAAGAGCCGTTGGAAGAAAGTTGGGGTGAATGTTTTCTATTTCACTGTTAAGCCGACCAGCACCCTTAAGTCCAGCGGACTTGAGTATGTTTGCCATATTGGTCTTCCAATCTTTATCTGATAGACCCTGCGTATCCTGCCTGATGGCTGTTATGCTATGCTCGGACAGGCCAGTTATTTCTCTAATTTCATCCCGTGTCTTTCCTTCGTTAATAAGAGCAATGCATTGCTTGCGTCTTTCTTCGTCAATCTGCTTGCCGTTACTCCAGTTCTGGTTATTCCGTATAAGTTCCTTCTTCGACTCGTATTCCATTTGAAACACGCTACTTGACTTCCACCCCCTCGTCAAGTATATTGTGAGTCCGTTATGAAACTCAGCATTATCACCTTCCTAGTCGGGACATTCCTATGTGTATTATACGCAGTGTGTTCCGCAATCGTAAGCCTATTCATCCCAGATGCTAATTAATATCCGTGTCCCTATTGACCCGCCTCCTACGCATCAAGCGGCTCTCCGTATCCTTAAGCGTGGTAACGGTCAGATGTTCGTGGGTAAGATGGCAAAGAGCAGTGCTAAAAGATGGTCTACTGCCTTTGAACTTTTACTTCAACAGTGGAAGCCACAACAGCCAATGGAGGGTGTCCTTCGTGCTTCTATTAATTTTGCATACCCGCTACTCGCCAAGCATAGACGCACGAACGGTGGAGCGACAGTTGTAGAGGCTAAGATTACACGCCCTGACTGTGATAACCTTGTCAAGAGTGTGCTAGACTCACTTACCCGCACTGGCTATCTTAAAGATGATGCTAATGTTGCTATACTATCCGTGTATAAGTGCTACCACTGGAAAGGCCCGTTCATCGATGTCATCGTGACAGAAGAGAAGAACAACCCTTTCCTAAACGATGCAGACTTGACTTCCTCCCCAGATGAGTGATACAAATAAAGAACGAATGGAACACATCACTGACAGAGCATGCTACAATGTGGTAGCAAGTTTCCCAGTGGAATACAGACTGCAAGGTGTTAACCTTTCGTTAAGAACCATATCCGCTAGAGTAAAGAAAAACATACAAGCAGAAATAGAGCGTAACTTTTCTAGCCACGATAGCGTCCCGTATATGTTTGTCAATGATATCATCTTCTCAATAGAAGACATACAAGACGATATTGAATCTGACACCTGCGTTTGTCGCACAAAGTTTGATATTGACCTGACCTTTGAAGAAACAGATAACAAGCCAGAACCTTTGGCAAGCCATCTAATTCGCTTCCTATTTTCAAGAATCATTACGCCTAAAGTATATAATAATATTACAGGCGATGTGAACATCATAGCACCTGAAAAGGGCTACATCCAATCCGACAGAACCATTTATTTCCCAAGCCATGAATAACCGAGAAAAAGCCCGTGTTGAGAAGTATCTCAGCATCTATCCCATCCTCAAGGACAATGCCAAGGCACTTGAAGAACTAAACATTCTTTGTGCCGACCCTTGTGTTGGACATCCTGCTAATGCGACCAACCAGCGTATCTTCCGTTCAGCACGAAAGATTCGTGACAATGCGGTTCATAAACTTGCAGAGTCGCTGAAGTAATGCTTTCTGTCCCGTTAGTTCAACGGATAGAACAGTGGATTTCTAATCCATTAATGAAGGTTCGATTCCTTCACGGGACAACTTTGCCTTGTTAGCACAGTGGTAGTGCATCTGTTTTGTAAACAGAGGGTCGCTGGTTCAATCCCAGCACAAGGCTCTTTTAATGGGGTATAACTCAGCGGTTAGAGTGGGCTCTTTATAAGGGCTAAGTCGAGGGTTCGAATCCCTCTACCCCAATTCTAGAGGGATGGCAGAGTGGTTTATTGCACTAGTCTTGAAAACTGGCGTAGAGCAATCTACCGAGGGTTCGAATCCCTCTCCCTCTACCATTTGACATCCACCCCCCATTACCGTATAAGAAAAACCGATGACCAACCCAAACACCAAAATTCAAGAAAAAGCAATCGAGGATATCCACCTTATTGCCAAGAAAGCAAACATGTGTGTGTTCATGCTAGTAGATGAAGACCTTGAAATCTATGACGATGAATGCGACCTCACTCAAAGCGAAAAAATTGATGTGTGGGAGCGTATGCACGAAGCATTCATGGACGAGTATGGTAATATGCTTTCGCAAGTAATCGAAGAAGTTAAATCTGAACGAGAATAATATGTCCCACAACCCAATGGTAGAAATCGTGCTTGAAACAGCACTCAATGTCTTGACTGACGCTCACGATGTAATCCGAGACGAATGCATCTCTCTTGAGTTTCAAATCAAGCGTATTAAAGAAACACTCCCAGAAGGAGAATCAATCAAGCCTCTTGAAGAGCGTCTGGAGCGTTACTCCAAACTCAAGCAAGACATCAGCAAGGTTCTTCGTCAGGGTAACTCACTCGATATCTAATGGACGAACGAATCATGTCTAAAAACGGCAAGCCAGACCTTCTGTTGCTTGCATTCCAAAACTTTATCTCTGACTATCCTGATAGTTGGGATGGAGAAACTCTCTTCGATTACTTTGAAGATAAGGATTCAGATATTGTTCAATCTACAAGCAAGGTTACTATATGGGAACCACTTGAGGGACTGGACAAGGATGTATTCCTTGATGCAGTGGATGCCCTCCACCAGCAGTTCCTCGCCGTGTCAACCTTGACTTCCACCCCCCCCAACCAGTAGAAAGAAATCCTATGACCAACCCGACCAACATCCCTCCCATCAAAATTCAAACCCGTAAGCATCACCTCTCCTGTGTAGAGCGTCCTATCGATGCAGACTATGCACGAAACCTCTGGTATATCGTGTCTGGTGCAATCGAATGTGGCGGTCTTGGCGGAGACTCTTGGGGCTGGCAGTGCCACCCTGTAGAGACTTGGAAGCCCTATAACGAAGCCAAGGACGAACAATACACTGCCAACTATCCGTTTGTATCTATGCAGATGGTTAATCGTGAAGACGATGAAACTATGTCCGACTACATCCGTGTCGATGCCCAGTGGCTTCACAACAAGGTAGTCAAGTTCGTCAACGATAAGAAGATGCCAGCCCACCTGCGTAAGCATTATGCAGAACTTCTCGTTACCCGTGAAATGCCTGACGATAACGATGCCGTTACCTGCGATGCCCTGATGCAGTATGCATTCGTCAACGAAATCGTGTTCGGTTGACATCCACCCCCCTCCCCAGTATAAAACAAATCCAATGACCAACCCCCTCCCCTACATTCGTAACAAGTTCTGTGTCTGGCTTACTGGCCTGTCTCTTGATGAGATTCAGTCTCTCAAGGATAGGTGCGATGAACTGACGCAGGATAATGACTGGATTAGCAAGTCTGACTTCGACCCTGATGACTATGATTTCAGCCCTCTGAATGATTACGACTTCAGCGAATTCCTTACCACCGAAGGAATCGATGACCAAATCCAGTGCTATCTTGATAACGCCTGTGATTTTGTCGATAAGGATACTCTCGAAGAAGAGTATGTTAAGTTTGACGCTTACGAAGAAGTCATCAATAGCCTTCGTAATCGTATCACTGAACTTGAATCCAAGGGCAAGAAGAAGAAGAAGAAAGATACCAAGCCCAAGGAATAATGTCTGCCGACTGGTAATCGGCAGTTAGTGCGTAGTGTTAGTCATAAGTTGTTGTTGCGTGATAGACCAGAAATGGTCGGGGTGTCGTTGCCAGCGGTGGTGGCGACACCCTTTTCGCAACTTTGACTTCCACCCCCCTCCCAAATATAAGAACGATATGAAAGTCGCTAACAGCAAAGCACGACAGAAAGTTATGAATCGTCAAGAGTTCACTGGTAGCAATACCTATGGAAAATGGACGCTAACTAACTACTATGTAGTCTACTCATATGGGGAACATTTCCCTCTCTATGTGTGGAATCCTAATAACTGCAATTGGTATGTGAATACTGATAAGTATAGCACCTCTACCTCTCGCCATAAATCCCAACTCTCACCTCTCTGCCACTGCATTGAGATGAACACTTCCGAACTCAAATCCCTAATTAAAAATGCCTAAATACCGAATCCAAGAAATCGTCCGTATTCAATTAGTTACTGAAGATGAGACTGCTAATGGTGCTATTGATAAGTATATGAAGCAGTTTCTTCTTAAGTTTAAAGCAGAAGATAGCATTCAATGTATGGAAGGCTCTGATTTTACTGTTCACCTTGTGAATGATGACGGCACTCTGGGCTACGAAGTAGACCCAGCGGAGTCCGACAGCAAAGATTGACTTCCACCCCCCACCACAATAGAAAGAAAGAGCAATGAGCAAATTGAACAACCGAGGCGAAAAGCAGTTTGATGACGGCGACTTTCTCGATAAGAGTCAAGACGCTGGAATGACTCCTAATGAAGCCATAACTAATATCGAGACGGGATGCGACTTCCCTCTCTATTGTGAATCCTTCCAGTATCTACTGGATAACAACATCATCCCGCATCTTCAAGGCTGGTATCATCGTGAATGCCAGATTCTCCTTGATAATGAATACATTTTCAAGAAATGAGCAATCATACATTCTATGTAGCATCTGCTAATGCTACCTTAACCATCGAAACCTATGGGACAGAAAAGGGTTCTGAAAAGGAACTCAAAAAGAAACTCAAGGTAATCCAAGCCGTTGCCAAGGCTCTTGAAATCGACCTATGGGTTGATGAAATTCTTGTAGAAGAATGAATAAACTTGGAGAGAATCATATCTACACTTGGGATATCATCACAATCAAAGACCATATTGATTTTAAAGAAGAATCAGTATATCGTCTTCGATACAAGTGGTATGGTGAAACCTATACTATGCTCTTTGATAATCAATCTGATGTCAGTGAGTATGTAGATGACCATTACAAGTCTTGGTTACGGAACTTCCATCGTAACCAACCCCCTACCCCCCAAACTTGATTTCCACCCCTCCCCTTGGTAGAAAGAAGGAACAATGAATGACCTTCCTGACAACTGGGAACAACTTGTTCCTCAAAACCGAAAAGGCCACTGGGTAATCAGTGATGCGGGATGCGAAAGTCTCCCGTATCTTAACAAAGATAACAAGTGGGCTATTGTCCTTTGGAATCGCAGGGAAGAATGCCATTATGAGTTTGAGTTTGAATCTGGAAATATGCGTTGGCATCGTTATCCTTGGGATAACAGCGGACTATATTATTCTCATAAGAATGATATTGTAGACCTTGTTGAACGACTCCCTAATTCTCCTAAATAATGACTACTTCATATCCAAAAGATGATTCAGAAAATTGGCATCCTGTTGATGGTATTCCCGTTCCTTCTGATGCTTGGAAAGACCACAAAGTTACTGTTACCTTTGATATATCTATCAGAGATGCATTAGACTATGACAATCGTAACATTGTCTTTGAGAAATTCTGGGAAGCATACAAGAATGCAGTTCTCATAGATGCTCATACAAAGGGTATTAGAAGCAGGGCTGACTAACAACCCCCTTTCCCCCAAACTTGACTTCCACCCCCCTCCTCCGTAAAAGGAAGGAGTAATCAATCACCGCCAACCAACCAATAAATAAATACTATGTCGCTTAACTGGGAAATGCCTCAAGAGTTCTTTGATAAACATAAGAATCTGATGTATCGTGATAATGATGATGATACTTCTGATGTTCAGCCAGAACTTCAGTGTCTTATCTTCGGTCAGATGCTGATTCAGCACGATACTGATGGAGAAATGACCGATGATAAGTTGGTTGAAATCCATCGTAGGTTGACTCTTCTTGCTGGAACTGATTCTCTTCCTACTTGGTCTATCTGGGATGATGAGATTCCTGAATTGAAGGGTATCTATCGCCGTCCGCCGAACATTGAAACTGTTATTCGTTATTGGGGACTTCAGACTAATGTCAGTCATAAGAAACCTAAGGAATGGGATAAGTATTTCCTTAAGGTTACTCAGTCTCGAAAGTCTGATGTAATGTATGAAGTTGAAGAGGCCAAGAAGAAGATTGCATCTTCTCCTGATAAGACTCAGCCAGAGCGTATCCTTCAAGAGTATCGTGATAAGTATAAGAAAGATACGGAGACCCCCTCTGTCCCCCAAACTTGACTTCCACCCTCCCCCCAAGGTAGAAAGATGGAGTAATCAATCACCGCCAACCAACCGATGAACAAATCTAACTACGAACGACTTGTTAAAGTAATTGAGAATCTAGAAGAAAACTACTTCGATTCTGGTGAACAATCATTCAATGATTCAGTAATTGAAATGATTCACATTGAATTGAGGGAAATTCTTGAATCTGAATCTAACAATCAATAATAACTCAAACTATGTCTAATACATTCGAAGTTCAAATTGGTTTTCCGTTGGATAATAACCTAAAAGCAGGAGAACCAAAGTTCTTTATCATTAATCGTGAAACAAATGAAGTTGTCTTTGAGTGTCGTAATGAACCAGAGGCCGAATCTATTGCCCAACAGTGGAATACGATAGGTATTACTTGGCGTAATGACGGCACTCTTGAACTCCCTTAACCCCCTACCCCCAAACTTGACTTCCACCCCCCCCACCAGTATAAAGAAATTGTTATGAAACCGACCACCAAATACCAAATCATCCGTCAGTATAACAGCGAATACCACAAGAGTTCTCCCTCTTGTCTCATCTATGAGAATCCGCTGGAAGTGCTGAACACCCTCAAGGTCAGTGAAAACACTGTAGATTACATCTACAAGGTCGAAACTACCTCTTATGGTAATACTTACATTACCGAAATCAGTCTGAAGGATTTCTTTGAAATCGCTCAATTGGCTTTCAATGCGAAGAAGAATGTCTTTCTTCCCGCTGAATTGACCTTGAAGACTACTGAAGAGAACATTAATTCTCTCGGTAAGTAATCAAGTGGTTGTGTGTCATCCCAGAAACACTCTTCTTGTCAGTTGGATGAATTTAAACTGACTATCATAGGAAAGCAGGTTACTGAGGGCTGACCTACGGGAAGTATTGCTCAGTTATAAAGAGAAGATACATCAACAGAACCAGTCAGAGTAATTACCTGATTGACACAGATAGAGAGTATCTTCCGACCTGTCTCCCCCTTTCCCCCAAACTTGACTTCCACCCCCCTCCTCCGTAGAAAGGTGGAACGAAACCAACAGCCAATCACCCTATGTATCACCCTATCACCTTTAATGATTACATTCTTGACCCTGCTACTGATAATCCTCATCTTCAGTTGCGAAAGATGCCGAAGGGTCTTCGGGACGCTGAAAAGCGTCAGTGGTTGGAGACTGAATCGCTCAATCTTAAGATTGCCAGTGATGATGCGGAGATTGAGTTTAAGAAGACTGGTAATTTCTTCTTCAGGTCTCTCTCTGATGCTCTTAAACAAGAGGCAAAGGAATGCAAACTGGCCTCTAAGCGGAAATACATTGACCGCACCCCCTGTTAGTCCCCCAGTTTGACTTCCACCCCCCTCCCCAGTAGAAGGGAGATGTTCTTCGACAGTCCACTACGGCGATAGAGAATCCGACTTTCCCCTTTAGGGGATGCATCCCGCTGACCTCCTCATTTCTTCTTGAGCGATTGAATCACAATTAGTGGATGCATCCCCTTCCCCTTTCCCCTATGATTCCTATGAAACACTACATTATTGATAATAATGGTTGGATTCTCTTCGAATACCCCTGCAATGTTGAGGCATTTAATGCCTATCGGGATTATTTCGAAATCTGGAATGAGATGTATCCCGATGTTGAAATTGATTGCTCTCTCGCTTGTTTCGTCTCTGAGACTCCCATTCAGGCTTCTAATGGGATGAAATACTTCCCCTCCTTCCGCTGACCCCCCAACCCCCCAACCTTGACTTCCACCCCCCCTCCCCGTATAAGGAAAGAGTATGAAACCTACCACACTCCTCAACAAGATGAATCACCGCAACAACAAGGCCGACACCCTTATGAATCTGTCCCGAGAGGCCTTCTATAAGGCCGACTTCGACAAGGCAATCCGCCTTCGACGCAAGGCAATCGCTGTCAGGGCGTGGGCTAAGCGATACTCCAACCGCCTTGATTCCTACATCTACAGCGAACCCCAAATCTAAGGGGTTTGCAATCCACCCTCCCACCCCTGCACCCTGTATAAAAACAGGCAAGGGGGTGGGGGGGTTCCTCTTTGCGTTTTTTTGCGTATGTAGGGGGGGATTAGGGCAGGAACACTTTTTATTGCAAAAGGTATTGGGCTATGTAGGAACAATATCTTTACCCCCTAAGTCCCCCTGAAAACAGGGGGATTACTAAGGGGTTGACAAGCGGGAGGTCAAGCAGAATATGCAGATAGTTATATGGCTATAAGGGATTCTAATCCTGTGCTGTAGTCAATATAAGTATTAGAAAATATAGAGATTCTTGGTTGACTTATTGGAAGAACCATATGTATGTGTAATATTCTATGAAGGAATCTGAATTGAGAGAACGCCTTGGCATTGGAAAGCCCGAAATGAAGGCTTTCAGAGAAAAGGCTCCAACTTCCTATTGGAAGCGAGAGGAATCTAATAAGCCGTCAAAGTTGTGGCCTGTTATTTGGACGGAGGAAGGTGTTAACTGGATTTCTAAGCAAATCAATGTAAAGCCCGAGGAAGTCAAGGTTGAGAAGGAGGAGGTCGAGTGTAAGGTTACTAAGACTGGCTTTGTCAATCGTAGACTGGTTCAGGTCGAGAAGGATGGAGTCAAGATTATGGCTGTCTGTAAGGACAATCGGCTCATTAAGCCTAATGTTATAGTCAAGGTTAGATTCCGTGGAGGTTTTGCTTGCATTACCGCCATTACTAAGAATCATATGAAATATAAGGTCTAATGAACTTCCCGTCTAACTTTCCAGAACTGATGCCCCCTTCTAAGGAGAAGGAGATTCCTGCGGCATTGACAGACCCTCAGATTCGGGCCAGCAGACAGCCTGACCCTCAGGCTATCTTGGCTATGGCTAAGATATCTACGCAGACAAATTACCAGTCAAAGATTGGTAATCCTTTGGCTGTGTCTGGACCGTTTGGGCTTGGTTCGTTGAACCCGATGCTTTCTCCAAATGCTGGGCGTGAGGTTTTGAATACACAGTCTCCGCTTACTTCAGAAGAAATCGGCAAGTATCAGGGAATTGCTCTAAAGCAAGGTGCTATAGAACTTCTGAAAAGAGGGGGACTCCTTGCAAGAGGAACTAACCCTGCTGGAATAGCCTTGACAACGATTACTCCTTTGACGCTAAACGCTGGAGAAGAAGATTTTCTTGCAAACAAAAGGTATTCATTCAGCGAAGAGGAAATCAGGAAAGAGCAGTTGCTCTATCAGGCTGAACAGGCAAAACAAAACGAAATCTTTCAAAAACAGAAGCGTGAGCGTGAAGAACGCTGGTCAAACATGAAGGCTGATGAACTTAACATAAAGTTGCATGCATCAGACGACCACATCAGCAGATACTTTAGTCGAAGAGCCATCAAGTGAGTTCAGATATCTTCGAATATAAACCTACGCCTCACCCTGTCATTGTCGCTCCGACTCTTGACGAGGTGCGTGTGCTTGTTGAAAAGAACGGAGCCCAAAAGGTTGCCGAACTGCTTCAACTCCGTGAGGACAAAATCCTCGCAGAAAAAATGGACCCTTATCGCCACGGCTACGAGCCAGACCACTGGCGAGAAGTTGACGAGATACTCAAGAAGAAGAACGAAGTCCTTGTCCTTGGCGGCAATCGAGCAGGTAAGACAGAGTGGGCCGCAAAGCGTGTCATCCAAACCCTCGTCAACAAGCCCGATGCCCGTGTATGGTGTCTTCACACGACTAACTCCTCGTCAATCCAGATGCAACAGAATGTTCTCTGGAAATACATGCCGCCCGAACTCAAGAACGCCCGTAAGACGAAGATTACCAACATCTCTTACTCGCAAAAGAACGGCTTCTCTGACAATACCTTCATTCTACCGAATCGCTCCCAGTGCTTCTTTATGAATTACGCACAGGATAAGAAGGTCATCGAAGGTGGCGAAGTTGACCTTATCTGGTGCGATGAACTCGTCCCGCTTGACTGGGTGGAGACACTCCGCTACCGAGTCATCACTCGCCGTGGTAAACTAATCATCACCTTTACGCCCGTCCTAGGCTACTCTCAGGTCGTTAAGGACTATGTGGCGGGGGCTCGCATCAAGAAGTCTCTCAAAGCCTCTCTGCTCGACCAGAATCGCATCCTTGTCGGCGGATGTCCTGTCGGTCATATGCCGTATGTCGCAGAATCCATGAACAGCAACGCAGGGGTTGTATGGTTTCATTCACAACTGAATCCATACAATCCTTTTGACCAACTGGCGGCGACCCTTGAGGGCAAGACAACTAACGAAATAAAAATTCGAGCCTACGGCTATGCTGAAAACCAGTCAGGCTCGCAGATACCATCCTTTACCGATGCCTCCATCCTTCCTGACGACAAGATTCCGACAGAAGGCACTAACTTCATGGTTGTGGACCCCGCTGGTGCTAGAAACTGGTTCATGCTATGGATGCGTATTGACAAGGACAATAACTGCTATGTCTACCGTGAATGGCCCGATGTAACAAACGGTGAGTGGGCGGTTGCTGGTGAAAAGCCTGACGGCAAGATGGGCTCAGGTCAGAAGAACGGTGCTGGAAGGGGTATTGACGACTACAAGGCTCTGATTCTTGAACTGGAAGGCGGCGAACAGATAGCCGAGCGATTCATTGACCCTAGGGCTGGTGCTACCCAGTCTGTCGGCAAGGAAGGCGGGACCAGCCTTATCGAACTTTTGGATAGTGGCGACAAGCCGATGTATTTCCAGCCGTCCGCTGGCATCCATATTGAGCAAGGTGTCGCTATTATCAACGACATGTTCTTCTGGAATCAGTCGGAACCACAGTCAACGGTCAATCAACCTAGGCTGTATGTGTCCGAGAATTGCAGAAATTTAATTTTTTCACTCCGTGAATGGACTAACCTCGATGGCGAAAAGGGTGCTTGCAAAGACCCGATAGACTGTTTGAGATACCTAGCCGTTATGGACCTAACTTATGAAGGCGGAAACACATTTAAATCAAGAGGGCAGACACATTCTTATTGAGGGCAAGTATCCTTTGCTCTTGACTCGCTCGCTAGCCGAGGAGATGACAGGAATGGAAGGTCAATACCTAGACCAACTCAGAAAACTTAATCTGGTTAAGGTCTACAAGACTGTCGGAGGCCACTACCGATTCCACAGAGACTCACTCATCAACCACATAAATACAAATTTACAATATGGACACGAATAATAAATACACACGGGACAAACTTGCCAGAGCAAGTGCGGCTCCTGATGTGCAAGAACTCATCAGCGAATACAGACGCTCCCTTTACAACGGCGGAAACACCGTTGAGATGAATGACATAGACAACCTTCGCTACTGTAAGTGGGAAGGTCAGACCAATGACGGCAAGAAGCACTCAGAAAACAGACGAAATGGCGACCCTGCCCTTCCGTTTGAAGGTGCGTCCGATGTAAGAATTAGACTTATCGACAGAGTTATTAACGAACAGGTTGCTCTCCTTGTTAATACATGGAAGGCTTCTAAACTTCGTGTCGCTGGAATCACTGTTGATGACGGTGGCCTTGCCGCTGGTATGTCAACACTGCTTACTCATGTGATTTCTTCTCGTCTTCGCATGGAAGCGAGGCGTGAGGCTGAACTTTGGGCTCAGTATGCCGAGTCTTATGGCTGGGCCGTGATGAATGTTTGCTGGGAACAGCAGATTGGCCTGATTCCTCAGAAGATTACGATGGCTGAACTTGAACAGATGGCTTTGGCTCTTTCTCAGGAAGACCCTGACCATCCTTCCGTCAGAATTCCTGACGCTATTATGAGTGGAGACGATGACGACATGGTTGTTCCCATGTTTGCGTCCGTTATGCCCAATGTTCCTGAAGAACAAATCAGAGAATTGGTCAAAAATCTCAGAGAAAAGGGCGAACACACTATTTTTGTCGAAAGCATAACGAAGAATCTTCCGAGACTGACGACTCTTAAGCCTTACGATGAGATTTGCTTCCCTCCTGAGACGATAGAACTGCAAAAAGCCCGTGTTATTTTCAAGAGATGTTACATGACAGAGGTCGAACTGCTCTCTTATGTCAAGTCTGACAAGTGGGATGCCGATGCGGTGAACGAAGCCCTTGGCACATCAGGAAATATTTCTTGGTATACAGACCCGAATGTTGTTCCTGTCGCTAATTTGATGGGTTCGCAGGAGTATAGGTCAAGAAACCTCATCGAAGTCATCTACGCTTACACGAAGCAAATCGATGATGCTGGTAATCTTTGCATCTACTACACGATTTTCTGTCCTAACGCCAAAAACGACACTTACTTCAAGCATGAGAAACTTGCTTATGCCCACGGAATGTATCCGTTTGTCGAACTTCGCAGAGAACATATCAGAAAGTGCCTGATGGAATCCAGAGGCATTCCTGAAATTCTTACTACAGAACAGGCCGAACTCAAAGCACAGCATGATGCGTTCAGAGATAGAACCGCACTTGAGACGATGCCGCCCATTCTTATCAAGAAGAGAATTCAGGGCGTGAACAGAATCGGCCCTGCCATCCAACTTCCTGTCCAGTCGCCTGACGACTACACATATCTGACTCCTCCTGCGGGAAGAGTTAACATGACAATGGAACTTATCCAGCAGATTGAGAAGAATGCGGCTAATTATTTCGGTCTTAGCCACGAACTAATCCCTCCTGTGAAGACTCAGATGCTTCAGCAGATGGCTGTAGATAACTGGCTCAACTCTTGGGCCGAGGTTTACACTCAACTTCTTCAACTTTGCGTCCAGTATATGCCGCCTGAAGAAATCGAGCGAATCACTGGTATGTCAATGCCGCTTGGTAGCATCGAAATCGCCAACCAGTTTGATTTTGAGGTCAAGTTTGATGTCAGAGACCTTGATAACGAGTATGTGATGAAGAAGATGCAAGCCATCAGCCAGTTTGTCCTTCCGATGGACGCAGGTGGTGTCATCGACAGAAACAAACTTGTTGCCAAACTCACAGAAGCCATCTCGCCTGATGTTGCTAAGGACATCATCCTCGACCAGCAGAGTGCCTCACAGAAGATGTATAACGACATCCAGAACGATGTTGTTAAGATGCTTATGGGTATCGAGCCTCAGTATGTCGAAAACGACCCTGCGGCTGGCACAAAGATGCAATACTTCCAAGAAATCGCTGGAAAGTCGCCAAAGGTTCAGCAAATGGCTCAGGGCGACCAACTCACGGCGGCTCTTTTTGAGAATTACGCCAAGAATCTTCAGATGTCAATCATGCAACAGCAAAATAAGCAGATTGGCAGAACTGGGGTCACTCCTGTCACTGACAAGGTTACGCAGGAACAGGCTGAAGCGGCGGCGGAGGGCCAAGTTCAGTAATTATGTCAAAGTTCAACTATGATTTGAAGGTTTTTGCCTTCAAGGAAAGCGACCTATGGGAGCATATCCTGTTTATTGCTAAGGAAAACCTAGAAGTAGAGACAAATGCCGCTATAAGCGTCAATGTCGCTGGAGAAACTAGGGCTCATTCTTGCGGAAGAGCCGAAGCCTTGCGAGATTTGATATTTACACTTGAAAATGAGAGAATTAAGGCTCTTGAGTCAGTCAAATCTGAGTTTATTGGCTAAAATGCCATATTTTCACATAACGCCTTGATATACCGTCAAAAGTCTTCAAGGTGTGTGTAAGTTTCTGCGAACTCTAAACGCTGTAAAACAAAAAGCCTTGCTCTTACTAGCATGAATACAGACGAAACGGGTGACACGACCCAGCCTAACAGCGAAAGTGTAAATAGAACTCAGCCTAGTGAGTTTAATGAACAAAGCCTTGCGGCTATCCTCCGCAGGGATTTCGGAGACCTAGGAGGCTCCGAATCGGCGGCTGAACCTGCTGATAATTATGGTTCTGAAGACCCGTTTAGCGATACGAATGATGTTGGATATTCGGACTCACTAAGCCAAGGCGAAGAAGTTCATTCACAGGAAGAAGAGGCTACTGGAGAAGATAGCGAGTTCCAGACCAAAGGCGTTCAGAAGCGAATTGACAAACTTACTGCCCTGCGAAAGCAAGCGGAGGAAGAAGCCGAAAGGCTTAAGGGTGAAGTCGAGGAGTTGAAGGCTAAGGTCGAGTCGAATAAGACATCTGAAATAGTAATCAAGGCTGACGAGGCAGTTCCTTACGCCAATCTTAACACGATAGCAGAAATCGAGCAAGAAGTTGCTCAGGCTAGGTCGGTTAGACGATGGTGCGAAGAAAACTCCCACGGGGTCGTAGTTACGAACTCAGACGGTTCTGAAACGGAATACACATCGGAAGATGTTAAGCGTATTAAACTTAATGCTATTGACGCTCTAGAAGAACACCTGCCCAAGCGTGTGACATACATACAGACTAAGGCAAAGGTGGACGCAGTTGCTCACAAGGTTTATCCTTGGTTGAAGGACAAGACATCAAAGGAACGACAAATTGCAGAAACATTCCTTAAGACTTTCCCTCAACTTACTAGATTCCCTGACTATAATATGGTCATAGGAGACTACATCGCTGGTGCGAAAGCCCGTGAGTCGTCTAACAGAAACTATACAAGAGCCCCTGTTCAGCCTACATCAAATTACGCCCCGACCTCCCGTTACAACGGTGCTAACGATGTCGATGCGACAAAGAGATATATTAAGTCTAATTCCCAAAGTGACCTTGCGGCAATCATTGCATCTAAGTTCATATAATCTAAATACACCACTAAAATGGCTAAACTCACAGAAAGAAATATCGTCTCTGGTAAGCGGGAAGACCTCGCTGACCTCATCGCTCTTATCGATGCTAAGGACACCCCGTTCACATCAATGGCTCCGAAGGGCTCAAAGCCTGGAAATACGCTGTTCAGATGGCAGGTTGACCGTCTCCCGACTGCTCAGGCTTCACAGGCTGGCGTTGTCGATGGCACAGATGTTGACCCGAACGGCTCCACAATTCAGAACTTCGTTAAGGACGGCACTGAACAGTATCGTTACGAAGTCTCTAACCACATTCAGGAATTCCGCAAGGCCGTCCGTGTCTCGCCCCTGACTCTGGATATCGCCGTCACTGCTGGCGTGAAGGACGAACTCGCTAACAATGTCGCCAAGGGCATCACGATGCTCAAGCGTGACATGGAAAAGACCTTCTGCTCAAACAATCTCCCCAAGGCTGACGATGGCTCCTCACAGGGCTACGCTACCCGTGGTCTCGATTCTTGGATTCGCCCCGTCCGTCCGACTGGTAACGGCTCGACTGGTGACTTCGCTGATGACGAATACCTTACCGTTGCTGATGCTTTCCGCACCCCTGCGGCCTGTGTCGCTGGTAACGCTACCGCCACAACTGAGTCCACCCTTACGGTCTCTTCCCTTACTGAAATTGTCGTTCAGGACATCCTGACCGCCATGTATCAGGAAACGGGCCAGTTCAGAGCCTACGATGCCCTCGTTGGCCCGAACCTCAAGAGAGCCTTCACGAACCTCGTCTACACTGAGCGTTCTTCTACGGCTAACTCCCAGACCACAATCCGCACATTCAACCGCAATGCGGCTGACTCGACCTACACCTCGTCCATCGATATCTTCGAAGGCGATTTCGGCTCGATTCGTCTGCATCCGTCCCTGTTCCTGAAGAACAACTTCTGCGGCTATGTGATGCCGATTGAACACACGGAAATCCGCTACGGTGGCTCAGTTGCTGGCGTTAAGGAACTCACCGACAACGGTGGTGGCCCTGCTCGCCTCATCAACGCTATCGCTTCGGTCTGCGTGAAGAATCCGCTGGCCTTCGGTAAGTTCGATTATGTCGGTTAATCCGATACATGGCTGATATCCTTCAGTCATTTGCCGATGTGATTCCCTCCCACCTCAAGCATGAGGTGGAGAGGGAACTCCTTCGTGGCTGGAATATGCGAGCAGTGAAGGCTCAACACGAAGCAAAAGCAATCGCCCAATTTGGGCATAGGAACGAGGCCAAGAACATTGACGGCGTTGGCAGACTCGTTGCTCGCATCCCCCCTGATGCGTTTCACATGTGGGGTGTCCGCCTTGGCTATCAATGCTGGGAGGACAAACAATTTCTGAAAGAATTCCTCAGAGACAACCCTGAGGTTGCAGTTAGAAACTACTGCAAGAAAACGGTTGTGGGCGGTGCTGTCTTTGATGCCAGCGGTTTCCTTGTAAAATGAAAACAGTAGATTTCAGCCGAATCCTAATAGACGCAATTCAACTTTGCGGTCTTGACAGGACAGATATCACCTATGACACTTTTTCCCAGATGCGGGATTTTGCCAATACTAGGCTTAAGATGGCTTGGGAGTATGACAGATGGCCTGATATAGTTAGATTTAGTCCTGCCACCGTCCAGACAGATGGTGATACTAAATATCTAGTCAAGCCTTCAGGTGCTGGAGAGGTCTATGCCGTTTGGACAAAAGACCCCAATTCAAGCACTAGGGCTATAAATGCTGACTTTTCTATTGTGCATACAGACACGCAGGAGCGTCTTGTAATTAGCGGCTCCTCTAGTGAGGACATGATTATAGAATACAGGCTTGAACCTGCTGTTCTTGATGGTGAACCTTGGGACTCTAGCACAGAATATTTTGTCGGCAGTCAGGTCTTTTTTGATAGCGGTTCTGGAACTGGCGGTCTTAACCCAGAACAAGGAAAGCCTTTTAACGGCAATTTCTATATTTGCCTAGTCAAGAATACCAATACAGACCCTAGTATAAATACTGTCAATTGGAAGAAGGTAAACATTCCTTATATTTTTGGTCAATACATTTCCCGTGGTTGTCTTGCCGATTACCTAAGGTCTGAAGGTCAGTTTGATTCTGCTCAGGTTGCTGAAGCGGAAGCCAAGTATTTCCTTGACCTTGAGATTGATAAGATAGTAAGACAGCAGGGACAAATCCAGAAATACAACTACTTCAAAACATACTAAACATCATGTCCACAATATCCATATCTTCTCCGTTTCTCACATCGCTTACGCATGCTGATTTTTCGGTTGGCACTGCCAGTTCTCAACTTCTTGCCGCCGCTTCTGCTGGTCAGCGTAGAATCCTTACTGTGATTCAGAACAAGCATTCTACCGCCAAGATTCAGGTCATTCTTAATGCTACTGGCGACATCGGCATCCTTGTCCCCGCTAACAGCAACTTGTCTCTTGACAACTACAATGGCCCTGTCCGCTGTATCAGCGACACCGCCTCTACAACTGTCCATGTTGCTTACGCCATTGTCTAATGAGCATCAATGTAAATGTTGGGAATATTATTCCCACCAATGTCGTTGAGGTTGGCAATGAGATAAGTGCTGACCAGTTGGCGGCAATCACGGCGGCAGACAGTCCTTCGGCTACAAATCCGTTTGCGACTGCCAGCCACCTTCATACTATAGCAAACATTTCTGGTCTTCAGACAGCCCTAGATGGTAAGGCTGGGCTGTCCCATACCCATGAAATAGTTAATATAACTGGCCTTGAAACTGCCCTTTCTAACAAGGCTGGCATCGTTCACAGCCATGTTATAAACGATATTGAAGGTCTTCAGGTTGAGTTAGACGGAAAGGCTTTGCTGATACATAGCCACGCAATTTCAGATGTTACTGGGCTTCAGACTGCCTTGGACGGCAAGGCCAACACAGCACATACGCACATAATAAGCGATGTTACTGGCCTACAAGTTGCTCTTGATGGAAAATCAAGCACAACACATACTCACATTATAGGTGATGTTACTGGTCTTCAGACTGCTTTGGATGGTAAATCCAGCACCACCCATACGCACACTCAGTATGCTTTAACAAGTCATACGCACATCATAGGAGATATTACTGGTCTTCAGACGGAGTTGGATAGCAAATCTAGCACTACTCATACGCACACTCAATATGCTTTGCTTACGGGTGCTACATTTAGCGGAGAAATAGAAACTCCTTCTATTGGAAATCTTCTTAATGCTGAACTTGTAATTGACTCATATAATGACACAGGTGCTGGAACTCATTATTACCATAAGTTTACTCCGTATGATGGAAGATTTGTTCTTGCACCTAATGGTGGAGGACTTGTTTTCCCAGATACTACAATTCAAAACACAGCCGCTTATTCAAAGGCTCAAACTGACGCTTATATTGCAACTGTAGCAACATGGGTTGATACAAAGGCCAGCAAGTCTGGAGATACATTTACTGGTAAAGTTACATTTACTCCCTCTGCTGGTGGAAACTCTGGTATTAATATAGGCACTGGAGGAACATCTGCTGGTTCTATTCTTGCTGGAGACTTGTGGCTTGCCACAGGTGGAACAAACTTAAATTACAGAGACGCTACTGGTGCGTGGAGAGTTCTTGTTACAAATAATCAGACTTACACATTTTCTTCTCCTCAGATAATAGACACGACATCAACTACCGCTGGTCTAAGGGTTACACAAAAGGGAACAGGTCATGCTCTTGTTGTTGAAGATTCTACAAGCCCAGACTCGACTCCGTTTTTTGTTAATGCAAGCGGTCAAACAGTAATTGGAGGAACAGCCCCCGCTAATTCATCTGTTGGTCTTACAGTTGTTAATGGAGTTTATCTTCAAAGCGGTGCAAATGGAGCCCATATTATAGAAGGAGGGTTGCAACTTGCTTCACAGCAAACATTCACAAACAACACATCTATATATCCAGACTATCAGCATGAACTGGCTATTGTCATAAATGGTCAAACTGCATATATACCATTTAGATATTAATCATGCCTAACGCCAACAGAGCCCTAGATGGAGACAATGGTTTCTACGGAGTAGACACTAGGGCTAATCCTGCTACGCTAAAGGCTGGCGTTCTTCAGGATGCTAAAAATGTCCGTATGGATTTGCAGACATTGCAGGTTCGTAAAGGCATAAAGCGTCTTCTTGAAACAGGCACTGTTGCAAATATTGGCAAGATATATGGAAGTGGAGTTTTTGTCACAAAGACTGGTTCGGAAAAGATAGTCCTTGTCTGTGAGACATGCCTTTATCTATATGACATAAACGGAGAAAGCCTTTCATCTTCCTATGAGTATCCGTATAACACAATAGGTGGCATTCGGTATTATCGCTCCGTAACAGAAGAGCAAACTCAGGTCATTCAGGCGGCTGATAAACTTTATATACTTCGTGGAGAAGCGTCTAAGTATGTAGTTGGAGACGGAACAGTTGGTCAGCGTGTTAGTGGAACAAACGGGTCTGATGTTGTCACAGTTACATCAAACCTTCCGCATGGACTTGCAGTTGGTGACGAATTTGTAATTGAAACTCCGCATGTTGAGTTAAATGGCCCAACGCCTTCCGCAAATTTTGTCGTAAATACTGTCATAAACACGAATTCTTTTACATACAAGATTCCTGTTCCTTTTAACCAAAACAACCACGGCCCCTATGTCATACAAGTTGCAAAACCTGTGCTTGTGTTTGACGGAAGCAATGTGCTTACAGTTAATCAAGGCATAATTGACGGAACTGTTATGGGTGGAACAACGCCTACCTCTTGTGACTTTCCTCCTACAAGCAGGGCTATTTACCACAAAAACAGAATTTATTGCAAATATAGCAAGGACGAAATTGCCGTATCTGACTACCTTGTAGACGAAAACGGAGATTGGAAATTTGACCTTACCATTCAGGCTCTTACAATCAATCAAGGCGATGAACAAGACATAGAAGGATTCTACCCTTGGACAAGAGACGAAATCCTTGTATTCAAAACAAACAGCATTTATGCCGCCAAGTTTGCCGACAATACTACAAGTCCTGATGTAATCTTAGCCGAATCCTATGTCCGAAGCCTTACTTTTGATATGGGTTGCGTGGCTGGCAGAAGCGTAGCCAATGTCGGTGGCGTTGTGTTCTTCTTATCCTCCAAGGGCATATACGCCCTAGAGCCTCAACTAGACACAAATCTTCTATCTAATACACAACCACTGTCTATTGGTATTCAAAAATACATAGACAGGATTAATCAAAACTTTGTATACAAGGCCATTGGCATCGTGTATGGTGGTAGATACTACCTTGGTGTTCCAATTGACGGAAGTTCTGAAATTAATCATATCTTTGTTTACAACATCAACAACAAGATGTGGGAGTCTATTGACACTTATCCAGCCGATATAGCATCTTACACAAATGTTGACTTTAATTCGCCTTATCTCATTTATCAGGACGATACTAGTAAGACCTCAATATTCATTACCTATGACTGGGACGCTAATGATTCTGGTAGAACCCCTACTTCTGGACTTCTTTCAGTTGGAGGTAAAATAAGGATAGGAGACATCAATGCTGGCTATTTCCCGTATAGAGTTGGACTAAGACAGGGAGATGGCCTAAACCTAGGTAGAAATGCAGAACACTGGAATGCGGTAGATTTCCCTGTATTAGCCGAATCTGGAGTGTTTGAAATCGTTGATATCATAGAAAACGGCACAAATGTGCCTAATACTGAGGTTATAATACAGGGAAGGGCTAGGGATGAGTTCAGCGAACCTCCCACAAGCGACCTTGGTTTTGTTGGTATAGGCAACTTAAAGTGGTCAATAATACAGTCTTTAAACTTCCAGACTATGTTTACTGCCACAAAAGGTAACGAAAGGAAACTCTTTACTCTTGACGGCACGAATGGATTGTTCTTGATGGAAGAACTTAACTTTGACGAGTTTGGTGAATCCGTTGGCAGTCTGTCCTTTGCACAGTATGGAGTAAACGGAATACCATTTGCCTTCCAGTTTAAAGAATCTAACTACGAATCTCAACAAATACAGGGCTATGCAAAATCAAGACGATACGAATTCAATTCTCTTCAAGATAAGAGATTTTCTACAATCACTGTTGACTTGGACTTTGAGCAAACTGGCTCTGTTCAAACAGCGGCTTACACTTACAATACAGACTCTTATAAGATTCTTGACGCAACTTCCGCTTACAATGCAGAAGATAAAACAAGCACTTTCCCAGTTAGGAAAGTAGCCGTTGGCCTCGATGTAGAATTCAAGTCACTCAGTGGCAGACCTATCATAAGGTCACTGGTCGTAGAGGCTAACCCAGTCGGAAGAAATGTTAAAAACAAAGAATAATTATGGCACAAATATCTAAAGGAACAAATTATACGGCAACAGGCGACAGGTCGTTTGTTACTCACACCAACCTGAACGCCCATGTCGATAACGCCAAACTTCTTGGCGGTGCTATTGGCGAGCAGGTTGCTAACTCCGTGTCAACAGATGCGGATGAAATGCTTATAAAGAAAGGCGATGACCTTTTTAAGCAAACAAAGGGGCAGTTTACGCAAACAATAAACAGCCAAACTATTTCTACCAATGAATTGAGTGTCGCAGATGTGTCTACGGATATAATCGATACTGATGTCATTGAAATGACTGGTGCTTCAAATGAGTCTTATATAGACTTGAACAACGCTTCTATATTCAGCAGCAATACAACAAAGTATAATATAGACTTTGGTTTCGGAACTGGAGCCGCTTTCCCTGCCCCGACTGGCTGGACAAATTCAACCACATATAACTTTTTTGGAGGTCAGACTAATTTTAAAAAGGGAACCAATGTTGGGACAAACGAAGGGCATGACATCCTTATTGAAGGCGATGTGACAGTCAACGGAAGCATCACAAGCAACGGGAAGCCAGTTATGACTGGCACTGCTATAGCGGCTAAAACAGGAAAGTGTGGTGTTTTTGGACCGAGCATTCTTCATAAGACTGGAGAATTTGACATACCAGAAGACGAAACTTGGATTGTTACATTCCATGCAAGATGGAATGCTGGGACTGGAGGTAATACTAATCCTGATTGGTTTTATACAACAAAGGCTTTTGCAGTAAAAGATACTTACGCCGATGTTGAACTTGGAAGTTGGACTCAAAACTTCCCAGCAAAATCTGGACCAGCCGAAATATATGTGATTCTTACACTTACAAAGGGCTCTCTTTCCAATCTTTCAAAGCGTATAATGTTCAAGACTTATGCTACAAACAGCACTACCGCTGATGGATATATTCAAAGTCCGAATAGCACAAGTCATTACGAAATAACCTTGCAAAAGGTTAAAACTGAAGCCTTTAACCTCGATTCTTCTATACTCTAATGTCTTACGATTCTGTTGGCGGTGGTGCAACTGGTGCGGCGTCTGGTGCTGTTTCTGGAGCAATGGCTGGTTCGGCCTTTGGTCCTATTGGCATGGGTGTCGGGGCTCTTATCGGAGGCTTGTTTGGCTCTAAGAAGACCAAGGTTCCCAAGCCTCCGTCTTATAGCCAGATGATGAATACTAATCTTGATGCACAGCATGGCGTTCAAGACAAACTATTGACTCTTGAAGGTGAGTTCAGACCTCGCTATCAGGGTTTGCAGGAGCAGACCCTCAACAGACAACTTTATGGCGGCGATGGGACGCAGGGCTACATTAGCATGCTTAACCAGTCTAATGCCGCACTTGCTGGAGTTCAGGCTAATGCCGCACAAGGTTTCATGGGGACTATGGCTAGCCTTACTCCTCAAGCCAGAAACATGATGCTTTCGCCTCAAGCGGCGGCTATGCAACAGAGCCTTATGAATCAGGCTCAGGAAGGCGTTGATGCTGGAACTGGGCTTACGGCTCAAGACAGAAGACAAGCCTTCCAGACGGCTAATCAGGCTATGGCTATGCGTGGCATGTCTGGAAGACAAGGCGTTGCCGCTGGTGTTCTTAGTAATTATGGCCTTGGCCTTCAGCGTCAAGACAGAGCCAGACAATTTGCCAGCGGAGTTATGAGTCAAGATGCGTCCCTTCAGTCAGCCGCAATGCAGATGGCTGGAGGTGCAATGGCTCAGTATAACGCTGGGGGTGCTTTCATGGGTCAGGCTAATCAGATGCTTGGTCAGTATCAGCCTCAAATATTCCAACCTGAATCTCAGATGGGGGCTCAGGCTCAAGGCATGCAGTATCAGCATGGAATGGGTATGGCTATGGCTAATCAACAGGCTAGGGCTAACCTTCTTTCTACGCTTGGTTCGTTTGGTTCTTTTGCCGCACAAAATCCTAATCTTTTTAAGTTTGGCTCTACACCAAGCCTAGGGTTTAACACTAATGTTGGAGGAAACACGCTTGGATTTAATGCCAATGGAAGCCCTTACACTGTTCAAAACTTTAATTCCTTTGGAGGAACAGTAGGTGCAACTGGTAATAGTGTTGGAACAACAACGCTAGGAGGAACGCTTAATCCTTATAGTGGCGGAATTTCTTCTAGTTGGAATCCTCAATTTTAAATAAACATGGCTATATTTGGACAATATCAAGGCGGCGACCCGTTTAATGTCGCTGGAAATATGCGTGATGTCCTTAAGGGACAGCAACAGATTCACGATTCAATGATAGGTGCTGTTGAAAAATTCAACAACGCCAGACAGGAAATGGACCAACTTCAGGCCGTCACTGGTTCTATCCTAGGACAGTATCAGGTAGACGAAAAGGGCAACCCAGACCCGACAGCACCTAAGTATGTTCACGACATGTTTAAGGCCGTCAACAAGGAAGGTGGCCTTGCTAATATGTCCAAGAGCCAGATGCTTGCAGGTATTAAGGCTTATGAGACTGGCTATGGCCTTGAACAACAGAAGATGGCTCAAGACGCACAGCGTGAAAACATCCGTGGTGCTAATATTGCCAACACAGCCAAGGAAATTGAACTTAAGCGTCTTCAGGATGCTATTGCTGAAGAAAATAGAATCAAGGAAGCAAGGAAGGCTAAACAGGCCGAAATTGATAAGATTGCCAAGACAGAATGGAAGACTACCAAGGAAAAGAAGACATTTGAGTATGGTGGCGAAAAGATTGAAGTCTCAAACGAGGAGATTTCCCCTTACCTAGAAATAATAAATAACACTAAATCTACTCCTAAGGATGTAGAGAACGCCAAGAGAGCGATTGAGAAACTTATATACGATAAGTCTAGATTCTCACAGCAATATACAAAGGCACAAGACACAGACCCGAATAGCGGGATGACCTATAACGAAGAAACTGGTCAATGGGAAGAGAAAAAGAACCCGTTGTTCCGTGAGTTTGTTAGTGCCTATGATGAAGTTCCTACCGATTCTGAAGGCAGAAGAGAGATTACTAGAGATGCTAGCGGTAGACCTGTTTACGCTAACGCAAAGACCCCAGCCCTTGAAAGGTCAATTCTAGACACATATATCACCAACGAAGCCAGAAAACTAAATAAGTCTAAAGGCGAACAAGATGAATTTAAGTTGGCAGAGGCGAAGATTGCGGCTGAAGAAGCAGAATTTAGAAATACGGCAGACAATGACCCTGAACTTAAGAGAATAGAAAAAGAACAAGGAGAAATTCAAAGAAAACTAAATTACGAAAGAGACATTCTTAAAAATGGTTTTCTTTGGGTATCTCCAGAAACAGGAAATTCAACAAGATTCCCGCTTAAGGGAGAAAATTTGCTTGAACAAAAGAAAAAGGTTGCCAGACTTGAAAACGAACTAAGACTTAGGCAAGGTCAATACGCCAAGCAGAGCAATAAACTTGTTGCTGACATAGTTAAGACTCAAAAAGTTCTTCAGCCTGACGCTTATAAGGCTGGTGCTGTTGATTTTGGCAAACAATTTGCCAACGAAGAGGTTGAGGTTACTAAGGAAGTTCAGCGTTCCGTTGCGGAACAGACAGATGATGAATATAGCCTGATGGTTAACTACATGAAGGCCAATGGTGGCGTTCCTGTTTCGTTTACCAAAGAGGCTTTTTATGCATCTAAAGGTATTCTTAGACCTACAGTGATGGATTTGGGCAACGGACAGACATATGTCAAGATAGGTGGAGTCGAAAAGATTGTTGAAAATAAGAATTCAGCCAGCCAGATGACAATAATGGACCAAAAGCGTCTGTTTGACGCTCAATTGATGTCAAAGCAGAGGAACATGAATGGTCTTTCCGTCAATGGATATAATTTTAGCGGAGAACTTCGTGTTGGTGACATTGACCAAGCAAATAAGGTTCGTGATGGCGTGTTTAAGACTACAAGAGCCCTTGCCGCTGTTGACCAGATGATTAGCATAGCCGAAAATGCGTCTATGTTCTCTAAACTGATGCCAACAGAAGTTTCTGGTATAGCCCAGTCCTTGACAAATGCGGCTCAGGCGGCTAATAGAACTGAAATTGGTGGCTCTGGCTCATGGTCAAATCAGGACCAAGTTTACATGGACAAGGTTATTAGAGACCCGTCTAGCGGTTTCAATACACTATTTACCAGCCAAACTATTGCTTCTCTTAAGGAATACCGCAAGAGACTTGAGATGTCAATGCATGATTCTGGCACTGTATATGGTTTTGCCTTTGAAAAAGGTGGAAATATGGGTCAGGATGGCCTTGACTCGCAGAGACAGCAGTTCAGAGTTCGTTATTCAATGTATCTAGGTCAGGGGCTTGATAAAGAAACAGCCCTGCAAAGAGCCATATCAGATACTGAAGCCGATTACGAATAATGAGCGAAGATAACTACGAACAAGCCGCAACTCCTACAAACAACGCAGACAGTTCAAGCCTTCAACCGCTTGGAATGTATGAACAGGCGGCTTCCGTTAAGGGTCCAGACATTTCTCAGAGCGACAAGCCAGCACTTGCTAGGCTTAAGCCAGAAGATTATGCCTCTATAGTTGAAGCACCCCTTACTGGCGAAGAAGTCGCCCTTAAGATTGCTCAACTTAATCAGGCTGGCATAGACATCGACAGCAATACCATCAACCTTGAAGAATTCAAGGCTTACGATGAATGGAGAAAGACTCAGCACTTTAATTTTTGGGGTGCTGTCGGAGATGGTATCGTTCAGACAGGTAAAGACCTTGGCAAAGGCGTTGCTTCTGCCGCTACCGACTGGAAGAAGGCCGCACTAGCCACTGGTCTTAGTGCCGTTTTTACTCCTGCTGTTGGCCTTACGGTTGCATATGGCACTACTGCCCTTGAAGCGTTCTGGAGAGGAACAAGAGACCTTGGTGGCTTGTTTGTGATGGCGGCTAACCATCCTAGTTCTCCTCTGTATAGAATGTTCATCAATCCGACTGGCGATGTTAATCAAGCCTATCAGGATTTCTTAGACCTTTCTTCGTGGAACGCTCAGTCTGAGAAGATTATTTCTGGCAAGTCTAATGCTCTCATGCCTGACAGAGAGACATACGAGAAACTTTTTGGCAAGGCATTTGGCGGTCAAGTTGATGACTTTATCGGCGTTAACAAGGAACTTGCTACAGCCGCTTCATACATTCTAGACCCTACAATCTTCTTCACATTCGGTGCTACGAGTGCGAGCAAGGCTGGTGCTAAGGCTATCGCCAACAGAACAGCCGCCGCTGGCATAAAGGCTGGTCAGGCTGGGGCTCATGTTACTGGTGCTGTTGCCGCAAGAGCGTCACGCAATGCGATGAAGACGACCTTCCTGAACTCGCTGGGCGAAGGAATGGTCAAGTTTTCTGATAAACTTTCACAGCCTCTTGAGAGTGGCTACAGATGGCTTGCACAGAATATTGAAAATATTACTGGCGGTGGAAAACTCAAGCCAAGTGGCACAGTAGGACATAGAAGAGTCACACCTAACAAGGGTCATGGACCTTCATCTTTTGCCCATGCAACGCTAGGTTCTCTTGGCGTTTACAGCATGTTCTCTATTCCTTACGCTGTCCCTGCCGCTTCAATTTATGCTGGCATAAAGGCTATCGGGTTTGCTGGCGAGGCTCTCGCTAAGACTGGAACCAAGGCCGCACTTGGAACGGGTGCTACCGCAGTCGCCAAGGGTATTCAGATGTCAACACCTATAGCGATGTATTTCTCTGACCTCGCTAAGACAACTGCCCACGGCTCACTTTACGGTGGTCTTATCGGTGGCTTTGCCGCTGGCGAAGAAGGTGCGGCTGGCGGTATCGGCACTGGTGCTACACTTGGTGCTATCGGTCACAATGTTGCACTTGTTGCTGGAACTGTCAGTGGACAATTTGCAAGAATTGAGCAGAGAAAAGAATTTGGTGATAGAGTTGCTCGTCTAGAAAAAGAAGGCCATCTTCTGAAGGCCAAGAACCTTAAGAAATTTGTCGAAGACATCAGAACTGAACTTGGTGACGATGCCGCTGATAGACTCATGGGTGAAATACTTGGCTTTGAAAAGGCTAAGAACACAGATGTGATGTATTTCTCTCCTGAAGACATGAAGAATGCTTGGGAGTCTGACCCTGATTATTGGATTGAAGTCGATGACGGCAAGGGTGGCAAGAAGCGTGTCTTGTCTGACATTGGCGAGGAAATTAAGAGAAACGCAGAGGCTGGTGGTAAGGCTTGGAATGGTTTGTTCATGGAAGTTGACCCTAAGACTGGCAAGGCTCTTCAAACTCCAATTCTTAAATACAAGAGCCAAAAGACTGGCAGATGGCAGATTATAATTAACACTGAGGCCATGAAGTATGTCAGAAATCCTGACGGCTCACTTCAGTATACCACACGGACTGTTACTGGCAAGCGTCAGGTGGTCAAGGAACGCACAACGATGGTTGAAGGTGCTAGAGAATACACCGAAACAGTCGAAGGTCCGAGGCCCAAGGTTAATCCGTCTGAACCTACTGTGCCTAGAGACGGCACTCCTCTTCCCGAAACCCAAAGAAGTGCTACCGCTGAAACAGCGACCACCGAGGATGTCAATACTGAAGATGGATTTACTGCTCCAGCACCCGTAAGAAGAGAGAGAGTTAAGAAAAACGGTGTAGAAACAGACACTGTTGCCATATCATCAAAGGATAGGGTTAAAACTACTGCAAGACAGATTTATCAGCAACTTGGAGACGCAATTGATACGCTTGGTGGAGTTGAAGCAGTTCTAAAAAGCGAAAATGCAAAAGGAAAACTTGGTTGGTATGAAAAACTCTCAGCCGAAGAGAAGGTCGAGGTTCGTAAACTTCTAGAACAGTATAACGAAAAGCACAGAAACCTTAAAAAACAATATGGCGTTGAGACTACGGAATCGTCAAGAGTAGCAAATGAAGCAGACGCTAAGAAGGATAGATTTGTTAAAGAAAAACTCAAGGAAGGAATGACTCTTGAACAGATTCGTGAACTTCCAGAATACAAAACGCTTGATGCAGAAGTTGAAAAGACAGGAAAAGAGGCTGGAAAGACTAGAGATGCTAAAAAGACATTAGAAAAAGAATTGTCTGACGACCTAAATAGCGATGATGATGTTGCAGAAATCCTTGAAAGGTCTCCTCAGGTAAGAAAGGCTATATACGATAACATAATAAGCACCGCATCGCCTGAATACAAAGCCGTCCTTGACGCTAAACTCAAGGAGGCTGGAATCATGTCTAAGGATGGAAAGTTTGAATCTACAAAGAAGAAAACTATTACAGAAACACCGACTACCAAGAATGTCAATGCTGGCGGTGAATGGACACCCCCTAAGGCTGATTCAAAAAGACATCTTACACCAGAAAGAAGAGCAAGAGACAGAGCCACATACTTGTTTAATCAATTTAGCGGCAAAATGTCTTGGGATGAGGCGATGAAAGAGGTTGCCAAGGGCAACGGTGGAGAATTCTCTGATGCAGAACTGAAGAGGCTTGGACTTTTTGAACTTAAAGACAAAATTGAGGCAGAATACAGAAAACTTGAAAAGAGAAAAGCCGAAGCAGAAGCCAAGCAAAAGCCAGAAATAACTGCTTGGGAAAAGGAATATGAACCAGTAAAAAACAAGTTGCTTGAAAGAAGGGCTGTTCTTGCAAGAGAATTCAGGAAAAAGAACAATCTTCCCGACAATGCACCAATTGACGGCCTTGATGCATTTGCTCAATTCCTTAACAACGATAAAGAATTTCAAGTTATTGAAAATAAAAAGCAAGCGTTGGAAGCAAGAAGACCTGAGCCTATTGATTTCTCAAAAGAAACAAAATTTGAAGTAGATGTTAGAAATGAAATTGATTACATTGCTAGCCTTACGCCAGAAGAAAGACAAAGACATTATGACAATTCTGAATGGAGCGATAAGGGCATTGAAGAATTGAAAGAAGCCATTTCTAAAGAAACAGACATAGATAAATATTCAAATCTAAACAAAGAACTTAAGAGAACATTAGATTTGAGAAAAGCGATTGACGCACAACTTAAAGCCGAAGGTTTTGTTGATAAAAATGGCAAATTCGAAGCCGCAAAGAACGCTTCAGAGACACCCAAGGCTCCTGAGATTAAGCAAACACCCAAGGAGAGGGTTGTTGCTCAGAGAAGAACAATGTCTGCAAAAGAGACACAGCCTGTTCACTCGCTTTTCAATATTGCATTTGATAAAAACGGAAGACCAAGAAACAAGGCTGGTTTTTTTGCAATGTATAAAGAGTGGGTTGCAAGAAAGAAACAAACTGGACCTCTAGATAAAACAGCAGAAAGCATTGTCAAGCGTTATGATGCGTTTAGTGACGCTCAAAAGAAATACTTCGAAAGCCTAATTGATGAATCTCTTGACGACAAGACTGGATATCCATCTGAAGATGGTTCTAGAAAGTCTAGTATTCTGAGTGCGTTGGAGGATGCTGTAAATAACAACAAAGATATTACTAAGTTCTTTGAAAGTAATTATTTCAAATACGATACCCTTGACTACAATAACAAGTATAATTCTCCGAATGATAAAGTTCTTCTTTATAGAAAGGCTTTCCATGAGGCGATTGTGCGAGCCAAGGAACTTGGCGTTTACGATTCTCTTCCTGACTACATAAAGAATAAGCACGAAGACATTAAGATAGACGAAAGCCTTACTGAACCTACAATTAAGGCTCCTGAAGCAAAGTCTAAGGGTTCATATTCTGCTGGAGATGGCGTTGAGGTTCCTAAGACTCCTCAGGCTGAAACGGCTAAACAGACACAAGCCGAAGTTCCTAAGACTCCTCAGGCTGAATCCACCAAGCCTACACAGGCTGAAACTGAAAAGCCTCCTGTCAGAGTTGAGGCTAGAACAACAGGAACTGCTCCTGCTCTTAAGAGTAGAAGACGCAGTGTTGAACTGCAAGGGCCAGGAAAACCGCTTGAAATCAAGCGTGTGGACAGAAGTGCTGTTCCTAAGGTCGAAAAGTTTACGGTTGAAGAAGAAGGTTCATGGGAAGTCAGAGAGCCTGTTCGTGCCAGAGTAAATACTCAGGTTGTTTCTGAACTTTACCATGTGATGAACCGTGTCAGAAGGCGTGTAGAACACGGCACTGAAATCGATACTGTCGTCCGCAGGTGGTTGTTTGGCGATGGAGACACATATAAGGGTGCTTTTAATGGCGACAGAAAGAAGATAGCCGCTTTCTTGATGGAAGCCTATACTCGCATTGTCGGCCCTAGGGCTGGCTCTACGGATGCTGTCGAATGGAAGCAGACCATCGATGAGTATGAAAGAACTGGAAAGATTACCCCTGCCACGCAGGAATCATTTGAAAAATTCATCGAAGAAATCGGTGAAGCCATGTTCATTGGCTGGGAGCAGGGCAAGCCGTTTGACTTCATTCCGAAGGGTGGAGACTTGGGTATGCTCAGAAACTTTATCGAGACTCTTAAGGACTCTTGGGCTAACCATATCGAAAGAACCGCCGTCAACATGGGTGCTGATGTAAGCACCAAGGAAGCATTCTTTGAGTGGTTTAAGAAGAACAAGCAGGGCGGTAAGTTTAAGTTTGACCCGTATGTTGAACAGGCTTTCACAGACCTTGTTCGTGTTTATGCCGACAAGGGCATGAAGAACAATGGTCGCTCTTACGCTAATCTGTATACGATGCCTCCTGCGGCTATCAAGGACCAGATTGAGCGTTACGGCCTAGAGGAACTTGCCACACAGGATAAGGATGGCAACTGGAGCCTTAAGCCGATGGAAGAAGTCCATCGTGAACAGCAGGAGCGTGGTCAGAGGTTTGCCTACGAGTTTGCCGATGCTGTCGAGAAAGACCCCGCAATTGCCGATGGTCTTAATGTGTTCGTTTCTGACGAATATATTCCAGTCAATTCACCTGATGCTGAAGGAAAGATTAACGCTGGCATGGACGCTCTTGAAAAGAGAAGCATGTCGGCCTTCGACCCGAACACGATGCAGACGCTTGACACTCAAGGCACAAAAGGAAACGGATTCCTGTTCTCTTCTGGCGATTTTGATGATGTCGGTGTTAGCCTTGACGACTTGGTTCAGGCTCAGGTTAGCAGGTCAAGAAAGTCTGGTGTCTATAAAGACAGAGGCTATAACACATTTGGTGCTAGAGGCCGTCCCAGAACAACACCTTCAGGCAGACTGGGTGCTGACATGAAGAAGGCTCTAGCCAAGGGCAGAACCCTTATCTTCAGAGGTATACCTACTGAGAAGGCTTTTGCTATTCTTGAGAAGCACTTCCCGAAGTCTGTCTCAAAGAATGTTCGTGCGATTGCCCCGATAATCGTTGATGGTGGTCATACTAGGTCAAATGTTGCCCGTGGCACATACCTTGGTTTCCAGCAGTCTCAGGCTGACGGAACAATCCTTTACAGAGACAGAGGCGAACAGTTCTCAGCCAGAGAAGTCAACTTCGTCCCGTATGACATGGAGTTCAGAATTACCCTGCGTAATCCTAAGAATCCTCAGATTAACTACAAGAGTCCTCACTTTGCGGCTATCGCTAGAATCTTTGATGTGGACGGCATGAATACCAGAGCCCACCACATCTGGAGAGAAAGCCCTGAACTTCAGGGTATGTATGGTCACATCAATGAGTATATCTCAGACATATATAACACTGTTGACGCTTATAGTGCCAGCGGTCTTATTCCTGCCGTAGACTTCTTCGGTGCTGATGAGTGGGCTAGAGACAAGCGTAAGTTTGTCATGGCGGCTCTTGGTGCTAACCCAACAAGGGAAATGAAGGCTACTTATTCGGTTGCAGAAGCCGACTGGCATGAGTTCCAGCACAAGAAGAATGTCGCTGGTAACATGCACACATGGAAGTCCCTCCGACTTGATAACTTCAGGGACATTGTTACGGTTGATAACGAGTCCATTCCGTTCAGAGTCAATGACAAGGTTTACAGAAGAGCCCTCATTCCTACTCCGCTTGAGAATGAGTCAGCGATGTATGACGCTTCATACTCAGCCCCTGACGGCCCGATAGAACTCATTGTTGAGAATCTTAGAGACTTCCATGAGTCTACAGGTGAAGGCCCGTATAACCATATTAAGGTTCTTAAGTCAATTAACGACCCGATGAAATTGGTCAAGCGTCTTGAAAAGGCTCCTGAGTCGAGTTACGACCAGTCAAAGTCGATGTTCAATGCCGCTGACACATTTGGTGGGACTACGGAAGAGGAAATAAAATTCCTTAAAAGCAACTACGAGTGGGCGGTTCAGCAGGGCGACATCTTCCTCGCTGAATCAATGCGTAGATTTATGGAACAGTTTGGCAAGGATGCCATTCTTATCAGACACACTCTTGAAGAACATTTTGCGGCTGGAGGAAAGATTGAAGACTACAATAAGGATATAAAAACAGGAGTTCCTGTTGTATTCCCCGTTCAACATGGAACGGGTTCAGAGGCTTTTCTTCGTGAACCAGTGTTTAAGCCTGAGTTTCTTGGTAGGACGACAAGGGCAGATTCTGCACGACTTGGATATTTCTTTGCTGGTCTTCAAACTACGGCACATTCTTACTCAAAGATGGCTAAGTTTGACCCTTGGGCTGGCTTTGAAGAAGGGAATATCATTCAGGCCGCTATGTATGTAGCGTCTAATGACATGATTAAAGACTTTAAGCGTTCTATTAAAACGCTTGCCGAACAAGGAAAGAGTTACGCAGAAATTGTTGACCACCTTAGGAAACTTAAATTGCTACACAGAGTTAACATAAGAACTGTAGCAAACGAGTTTGGAAACCCTAAGGCTGTTGAAAAACTTCTCGCAAATGCTGACTCAATCAATATGTCGCTTGATAGGCAAATATATGCTAATGCATTTTCCAGTCCTTTAATTTTGTCTGAAATTGCCCTTAGAGGTGTAGATGTTGATAAGATTGAAGACATGCTTGAAAATGCTGGTTATGCATTTGAAGATGTTCTTCGTGACAATAACAATGTGCTTCAAACGATGCCCTCATTTAAGGGCGAAGCATGGGATGCAATCAAGGAAGAGGCTACAGAAAATGGAATAACAGAGGACAACTTCCTTGCTTACTGGAATAGAGAACTTGCAGACCGCCGTGTTGACTCTGATAGCGAAAACGCAGTTTTTGAATCTGCCTCTGGCTGGAATGCTTATTTTAACCCTGATGTTCCAAGGTCAAGAATGATGAGGGCTTTTGTTGGCTTTAAGAATCCATATGTTTATGATTTCAAGGGACAGGGAAGAAGTGCTGGACCTAGGTTTGGCGAAATATACAAGACGGCATTGGCTAACGGTCACGATGGAATAATCCTTCAAAACATCCATGACCGTGGACCTAATGACAATATTGTATCAGTATCAATTGGTAATGAAAATCATATTGCCGTAATTGATACATCTCTCTCTAAGACACCTGCTCCTCGCAACTCTGGATACAAGGAAGGCGGAAAATATCTTGCTTCTGCTGGAGATGTCCTTCCTGAAGGTGCGTTTGGACCGAACAACCCTGAGACGGTTCATCTTGCTAGAAGTTTTAAGAAGGCCAAGGGCTTCGACACTGGAGATGGTAGTTTCATTGTAAAACTGGATACGGATAAATCATTCAGAATAGGCATGGCCTATGAAGAGATGAAGCACGACCCGTTCAATCCTAAGGTTCGTGAGGCTTACGCACAGTTTGCCAAGGAAACCATTGAGCAGTTTGAACACATCATTGAGGCTGGATATAGACCTGAGATGCACATATCTGAGCGTGAGCCTTATGGCTCAAGCAGAGAGGCTATTGCTTCAATCAGAGATAAGAAGACACTGAAGGTTCTTTCTACAGACCTTAATTTTGGCGATAGAAAAGTCACCGAAGCCGACATAAAGGAGAACCCGCTTCTTGCTATGACAAAGTATAAGGACATCAACGGTGTCCCAATGCGAGTCAATGATATCTTTAGATTCGTTCACGACTTCTTCGGACATAGCGAAAGAGGCAACTCATTCGGTCCGCTTGGCGAAGAGAACGCTTGGGATGTCCACGCCAGAATGTATAGCCCTCTTGCTAGAAAGGCTATGACGGCTGGCACTAGAGGCCAGAATTCATGGGTTAACTTTATCTACCAGCCCAACATCGAGGGCAACCGCAAGCGGGACATGGTTAGAAGACTTGAGCGTGAAGGCCGTCTTGAAGAAGCCGCCGCTATCAGGGCTACCATTCCTAAGACGCAGTTTGCCAGACAGAAGATTGGCCTGTTGCCCGACTGGGCTAGCAAGTTCGACAGCGAGATGACTCCGATGGAACGAAAGATTTTCGGAACGCATGTCGTCAAGAAGAATGTCAAAGGCTTCTACTCCGCTGGAGACAGCCTTGAGCATGTCTGGAACCCTGACGCTGAAGAATTCTCAGTCAGAGGTGCTGAAGCCAGAGCCGCAAGCAAGTTCGGCACATCAGTCGAAATCAAGAATCCTGAAGATTACAAGGGCTACGAACTGCTTATGATTGGCGAAGGCAGGGCTATGGCTTCTATCTCGCCTGACGGAGAACTTGGTTCGGTGCTTAAGGGTATTGATGGAACAACCGAAGATGTCCAGCGAGTCATGGAAGCCGCCCTTGCGACTGGCAAGGTCAGATGGCTTAACGCCTTTGATACGGTGCTTCCTCGCATGTATCAGAAGTTCGGTTTTGAGGCTGTAGCCAGAATTAGATTTGTTGACGAATACAGACCTGATGGCTGGGACTACGAAAAGTATGGCAAGTTTAATGGTGGTCGTCCTGATGTCGTCTTCATGGCCTATGTCGGTCCTGAAGCCATGTCATACGATGTATTCCGTGGAACTGAGGTCGCCAGTTACGATGACGCTGTTGCCATGACTCACGCTAGAGTTGAAGAAGGCAAGGGCATGTTCAGTGCTGGAGACATCTACGACTTTGACGATGTTACAGAGCAGACTGCCAAGGATATCGAACTTGCTAAACTTATCGGTGAATATGCTGACAAAAAGCGTATCCTAGATAAGAAGGTTGAGAACGGAGAACTTACACAGCAACAGGTTAACATGCAACTTAACAAGTGGCATAAGGATAATAACACTGGAAACACTGTTATGACTTGGAGTGAGTTCCGTGTCGCTGGCGAGAAGGTCAAGATTACCGATATGACTCCTGACCACATACAGGAACTTATCGCTGATATTAAGTCCAGAGATAAGAACTGGAAGAAGCATGAGGCTCAACGCATCAAGAACGAAGCCGAAAGAGCCGCCGCTGAAGCCAAGGCTTTGGCCCAGCAACTTGAAGGTCAGATTGAAGAAACTCCTGCTGGTCCCGAAACAAACCTTCAAATCATCAAGCGTATCAGAAGAAACAAGACTCTGAAGGACGGTATCACTATGCTTGAGAAAGCAAGAGTGTGGAGAGAAGGTCTTGACCTTGATGACGCTCAGACCATGCTTAGAAAGATAGACAAGGTTTACGAGCAGAGATATCAGGAGAAAGCCGAAGCCCAGAAGAAGGTGGACCTTCTCAAGAAACTTAGAGAGCGTAGAGTTGACAAGATTCTGCTAAGGTATGCGGATGAAAACACAGCCGCTGAAGCCGCTGGTCAGGAAGCCCCTCACACTGGAGACGCAGACACTCTCTACAAGAAGGCTCTCTCTGAAGCAGAAATGGAAGAGATGACTCTTGAGTTTGATGAAGACGAAATCAAGGCTAAGATTGATGAAGAGAAACTCTCTGCCGAAGAATACAAGAGAATCAACAGTGAGATTGAAAAGCAAGTTAGAGGTGGAGAAAGAATCACCACTGACGAGGCTGGCAATAAGACGGTTGAATACGACCAAGAGATAGACGAAGACCTCTACGAATCCCTGCTTTCTCAGGGCGAAGAAGAACGGTCTGCTTGGAGGCGAGCCAGAAAACAGTTCTTGGACAACACATTTGTTGAACTACAGCCTCTCAGTCTTGAGGATGCTATCGCTGAACTTCGTAAGGAAAATACCGAATGGGCCAAGGAGAACGGCGGAGAAATCCTGTGGACTGAAAAAGACATAGAAGAACTTGCCTCTGAGCGTGTCAAAAACAGAGAAGATATTATTAGAGCCACTAGAGGTATTCTTGAGACAGCCCCTGTTGATGGTGCTAAGAAGGGCTCTCTTGAGTATATGGCTAAGGTTGAGTTCGCTAACACTGAATATTTCGACTCAAACGGTGAGTCTATAATGTGGAAGGGCGAAAAGTCTGGCAAGGAATACCGTGGCATTAAGGTCAGAGAAAAGAACGACAAGAACGAATTTACTGGTAATGTGTATGTAGGCGACACGCTTGTAGACGAGCCTCTAATTCCTGTCTACCCGCCTGAGATGGAAGCAAGAGTTGAGGCTGTTAATAAGCGGATAAAAGAACTTACATCTGGTTCTTCAAAGAACTTCAACAGGGAGAAACTTCTTGTCCTTCTTGACCTCTTTGCTCTGTGGGGCTTTGAGATTAATAAGAACCTAATGGATGATACATTCGTCCCCAGACGCTCTATTATAAGAGAGCAGGGTCTTTCTGGTCAGGCTCTCTCAAGGGAAGTGGCTGAGTCAAGAGGCGACCTTATCACTGGATGGGATGTCGGTGCTAGATTCACTGAGCGTCTTGATGCTCTCCCCGACTTCTACGAACTGACAAGAGAGTTGCTCTCGGATGTCATTTCTGGTGCTGAGTATACTGCTGAACAGGCTCTCCAGTTGTGGATTGATTCTGAAGTTGAAAAGGGCAGAACGCCTAATGACGCTCAAATCAGAGCCAAGAAAGCAGAAATTAAGGAGAAGGGCGTAGCCTCTGACATCTCATTTGAGAAGGAGTTTGCCGACAAACTTGTTCGTGAGTTTATGGAAAGCGGAGAGTTTGCTCTTTCTGCCGAAGACCTGCTGACTCAGAACAAGGATGAATACATCAAGCAAAAACAAAAGCAGTTCAGGGCTGACAGAAGAAAGGCTCTAAAGAAGAAACTTAAGAGAGACCTTACCGCAGAGGAATCGGCTAAGTCTGATGCCGAAGCAATGGCTGAACTTGAACGCAGAGCCGAAACAGAAATTGGCATACCGTCAAGATTCCTTGGCGAAGAGAACAGTGTTGAGGCTAAGATTTTCAAGAAACTCTGGGAAGAGAATGAGAAGACCAGAAAGGAATTCAACGCCATGACTGGCCTCCAGAGAAGAAAGTCTGGCAAGGTTCTCAGAACAAACGAAGGACTTAGAACTGAAGCCATCTCAATGGCTAAGAATATCAGGTTCAAGTTTATTCAATTCCTGTTTGACAGAGTTAATCCGCTTGTGTTCGAAGCCGCAAGCAAGCAAGCCGAAGCCGCTGGCATGTCTGAACTTACCCCCGCTGAAATTCAGGCCAAGAGAAGAGCCGAAGCCAAGCAAGCCGCTGAACAGGCTTATCAGGAAGAAACGACTACACCCAAGCCTGTTGTTGAAACGAATAAGGCTGAACCTGTATCCACGCCTGAGCCTGTCACTACTACCGCCACCGAAACACCTAAGACTCCTACATACAAGGATTCTCCTGCCCAGCGTGAGAAGGACAGAAACAAGGATGCCCTTGCCGCCGCTATCGCTAAGGCTGAGAAGGAAGGCAAGGCTACGCCTGTCACTGGCATCAGGGCTCTTGCCGCCGCTATCGGTAATACCAACCAGCCTAAGAAGACTCCTGCACCCGCCAAGGCTCAGACACCCCAGCAACTTGGATACAAGGTTAGTTCCGACAACCTGACGGCTATCCATCCTTCTGGCAAGTTCTCTGTAACCAAGGAAGGTGGAATGTATTCCGTGAAGGAAGGCACTGCGTCTAGGGCTGTCTTCAAGTCATTTGCTGACGCTCACAAGTTCATTGATGAGAAGTTGAAGGCTCAGACACCTCCTCCTGCCCCTGTCGGCAGACCGTCTACACCTAAGACACCTGAGCCAGTCAAGAAGCAGATTCAGGCTCAGGAGAAGGCTCAGATTAGAAACAATACAGCCAAGCCCCCTGAACAGGTCGGCAAGGCTCAGGCCACAGTCATCACAGAAGGTCTTGCGGCTCTCGACAACAAGAACCATGAGGCTACTGCTACGGTGCTTAACATCGATGACGAACTGACGCTCAAGGTTGACCAACTCTCTAACAAGACGGCTACTACTGCTGACAAGAGATACACAGCCACCAGAACTAGAACTGGCATCAGAGTCGTAATGAACCCGCATGTTGACCCTGTTACAAAACAGCAGGTCAAAGGTGCTAAGATTGGCGATGTCCAGACGGCTGAACAGGCTCAGTTGCTCATTCGTGAGCATGCCTATAATCAGCGTAGGCTCCTTGAACAGCAGGGAGTCAATGTGGCTGGTGTTCTTCAGGCTGAAAACCCTGTCATTACTCCTGCTCAGGTTGAACAGGTCGCTACTCAGGTTGTTCAGCAGGTTCCGCCCCAGCCCCCTGTTGCGGTTCCGAAGGTCAAGGCTGAGACTCATCCTGACTATACAACGGCAGTCGCCGCACTTCAGGTGCTTGGCGTTAAGGCTACCGATGCCAAGGATAGAGTCAAGAAGGCTATCGATGAACTCGGTATGTCGGCTGACAAACAAGCCATCATCAAGAACGCTCTTGCTCAGGGAGCCCCTCAAGCCCAGCGTATAGCCAACACCAATCAGGTGCATGCGGCTACGGTTACAGCCAACCCGACACCTGTCACCCCTCAGGCGGCGGCTACGGTTACTATCCTGCCCACCAATTCAGGCACTGTGGCGGCTACTGGAGCCTCGATTCCCCCTGCCCCTAAGGTGAACACGCCTCCCGCCATCCCAACGCCTCCTGTGGTCGGTCCTACGCTTCCTGCTTCGACTCTCGCTCAGGTCGGACCCGCTACGAAGTTTGTCCCAAGACAGTCAAAGTATGTTCTGTCTAGCGGAGTTGAAGCCGATGGTATTACCTATACCAATGTCTATGGCTACCTGATAGTCCAAAGCGGCATCTCCAAGTGGAGATGCTTCAGCCCTGCGGCTTCTCTCCTGTCCGTCACGGACAATGAGCAGGAAGCAGTCGATGCAATCCTAAGAGACCTCTTCAAGCGATGAGCCTACCTCCAGACCCAGACCTGACAAAAGCCGCCACTGACTTCAAGGAAGGTGGCTGGCTTGTTGCCTTGCTAGGGGCTCTTGGAATGATAGCCAGAATGATACTGACTGATGAGCGTCAGCCTGTGGTCGTATGGGTGAAAAAGATAATCGCTGGTGGTATCGTTGGGGTGCTGATGTATTTCGCACTCCACGGGGCAGGTATTGACCCTCTATACAAGTCAATATTGTTCTCCATAAGTGGAGCGATTGCCCCTGACATCTTTGAAAAGACTTTTTACAGTCTGCTTAAGAAACTATGGAAAAAATAATCCTGCTTGCTCTGCTTCTTGTCGGATGTGCGTCAGCACCTACGCCAGAGCCGAAGCCACTACCTCCCGTAGCCCCCATCAATGAAAAGAAGGAAGCGTATATCGAGAACATCGAAAAAGAAGTCTCGGAAGCGTCAGCGGCCCTCTCCGCCATTGCTGGAAAGACTGGTGAGCCTAGTGACAGGGTTATTGGCA
>JACCDP010064798.1_pt1 | contig 46486 bp, 40 predicted proteins | sample 7445841 | NCBI WGS metagenome assembly JACCDP01 (sample SAMN15323441, study PRJNA562643) | freshwater metagenome | isolation source: river surface water | place: USA:Blue River Watershed | collected 2017-08-17
AGCCAAACCACGATGTGCCCAACGTGACGACGCGGCCATCGGTGAGTTGTAGTACGGTGTTCGTGTACCCGGCACCGATGGCGGCAACGGTGAGTCCACGGGGAATCGAGATGGATCCAAACTCACGGGTACCCCACGCCATCACGGTACCATCAGATTTAAGTGCTACCGAGAATCGCGTCCCCGCAGCAATGGCAGTGACGCCATTGAGCAGACGCGGAACAAGGGCTTGCCCAAACTTATTGGAACCCCACGCCACTACGGTGCCATCAGATTTGAGGGCGAGTGAGTGGTCGTCACCACCGGCAAGTGCGATGACGCCTGTAGTACGTGGCACTAGTAATTGACCGGCACGATTATCACCCCATGCCACAATTCGACCATCGGAGCGCAACGCCAAGCCGTGCCGCGCTCCTGCCGCAATGGCGACTACGTTGTTGAGTGTGAGCGGCACATTGAGTTGCCCAAAGTCATTGCGCCCCCAGGCAACCACGGTGCCATCGGATTTGAGTGCGAGCGCAAAGCGTGTCCCTGCAGCGATAGCAGTGACATTGCTTTGTGCCTCAATGGGTACTTGACTTTCGCTGTAGTTGTCTTCGTCACCCCATGTAGCTACGTTGCCGGTTTGATCGAGTACGTACGAAACAGATGCCCCGGTGGCGATGTCACTGAACTGGGTGTCTTTGAAGCGATAGGGAATCGTACTCTGCCACTTGCGGTTATCGCCCCACATGACGAGTGTGTCATTGTTGAGGAGACCAAGCACAAAATTAGAACCGACTGAGATCTTTTTGAGATGTGTTGCCGTTTGTGGACGGGCAATATGCAGTACTGGAGTAGGGGTGGGTGGTGTCGTTGCTGCCTGCGCACGGGTGGGCTGGGATTGGAGCAAGTATGCGCATATGCCGATGATAATCATCGCTATACCAATAATCCCGGCACGTGTGGTGAAGTAATGATGTTTCACACAATATTCCCTACACCAAAAATGGCATTTGTTGATATACCTTATATCATATAAGGCTCTGTACGAAAGTGCTACTTCCTTTTGATGAGAAAGGATTACGATTTGTTCACAATGAGCGACATACGTCTTTATTTTTATTGATAAACATGGAATTAATTGTTTAATAAGATGCACATTTATGCGAAATAATATGAATATACAGGAAAGTGTAAATCCCCTATAATAGCGAATATTCATTCCCTATACACAGAGTTGTGAGGAACGTCGATGCAGGACGCACTTGTGTTGTCGTTGTGGCCAGACATACCGCCCACATCAAGCCCTAATCTGCCAGAAAGTTATATGCGTAGTGCTGCACATGATGGTACTCCATTTGGATTGGTGCGCAATGTGCATGTACCAAACATGACGGTTTTTTTGCCTGACGCAGCGCTTGCAACGGGAGCAGCGGTCGTGATATGTCCCGGCGGTGGATATCATATTTTGGCCATTGATCACGAGGGCTACGATGTGGCGCAGTGGCTTACATCACGTGGGATTGCCGCAATTGTGCTGAAGTATCGGCTTGTACCGACGCCTGCAGATAATGCGGTGCATGAGGCCATCTTTCGGGCGCGCTTGGCCGACCCAGTGGTATTGCGTCGTATTGCCTTTGAACAAGAACCCTTGATGCGCGCCGATGTGTTACAGGCGATACGTCAGACACGTCAGCATGCCGCTGCGTGGGGTATCCGTGCAGACCAAATCGGTGTGATGGGGTTTTCTGCGGGTGGGCATGTCACGATTTCGGCAGCACTTCATTACACGGCTGATAGTCGGCCCGATTTTGTGAGTCCCATCTACCCTGTCTGGTTTGATGTGATTGCGCCACGGGTGGATGCACCGCCGTTGTTCATGGCATTTGCGAGTGACGACGAATATGGCTCGCTAGTTTTTGATACGGTTGCGCGTATGACACAAGCCTGGCAGCGTGCCCAGCTCCCAGTCGAGGTACACGCCTATGCCCGTGGTGGGCATGGATTTGGTATGATGACGCGCCAAACTCCAAGTGACTATTGGATTGATCGTTGGTATGAATGGTTGACCACCACGGTGCTGCGCTAGCTGGGATACGGAGGCGATAATGCAACGACGGAGTCTGCTATTCGTGACGGTGAGCGCCATCCTGCAGGCGTGTGGGGTGCGCCCAGCCACTGCACCGGTGACGCCGTCACCGATTGTGACACCCGCACCAGTGCTTTCAATGCGGCTGTTGACTGCTGCCCCATATACCACACATCAGTGCATTGAAATCGCCATTGATGTGGTTCCCGCACCTGCAGATGCCTTTGATGTGGCTGGCAATGATATGTGGCTGGTTGCCATTCATGCCACACAGCAGTTGCGTGTGCCTGTGTTTTGGGATACCGCAGATACGCCTATCGGTGCATGGCGGGCGCGCATCCAACTCGCACACCCGGGCGAATGGCAGGTGTACGTGCAACATGGTGCGCGCATGAGTGAGGTGCAACAGCTGATGGTTGTCCCGCACCCCCATGCGCATGGGATCATCCGTGTTGACGCCCGTGGCTTTGCCTTTGCCGATGATACCCCGTTTCTGCCGATTGGGCTGAATCTCGGTTGGTCGACGAGCCAGGGCGAGGCGGTGTTGGCTGATTACGAGCGTTGGTTTGCGCGTCTGGCCGCACATGGTGGCAATGCGGCGCGCATCTGGATGGCGTCGTGGTCATTTGGCATCGAGTGGAGTGATACTCCGCTAGGCGACTATACGGCACGCATGCCTCAAGCAGCATTGCTCGATGAAGTCATGCGTATAGCCGAACAATATGGGATTTTTGTCATGCTGTGCCTCATCAATCATGGGGCGTTTAGTATGACGACCAATGCCGAATGGGAGGCAAATCCGTACAATCAGCGCAACGGTGGTCCACTTGCTAGTCCTGCGGATTTTGTCACCGATACGCGCGCCCGTGAGCTGTTTGCGCGCCGGGTACGATATATCGGAGCGCGCTATGCGGCATTCCCGGCGTTGTGGTGCTGGGAATGGTGGAACGAGGTCAACTGGACACCCATCCAAGAAACCGCCCTTGCGCCGTGGTTGAGCGAGATGCGCGCTGTGCTTGCGCACGTGGACCCATATCAGCATTTGGTCACGAGTAGCTGGGCGAGTGTCGGTGCCACGCAGCTATGGTCAGATACAACCCTTGACTTTGTGCAACACCACACCTACGAAAATGATGATTTAGTGCGTACATTGAATGCAGCGCGTATTCCGGTCAAAGTAGTCTTAAAAACCAAACCGCTATTGGTCAGTGAAGTCGGCTTGAATGCGGCGGGGGCAACAGTGGCTACTGCGGTCGAGCATGTGCATCTGGTTAATGCGGTCTGGGCACCCATCATGCTGGGTATGGCAGGGAGTGGCATGTACTGGTGGTGGGATACTTGGATTGACCCGACTAATCAATGGGGCGTTTTTGCAGAGGTGAGTACATTTGTACGTGGCATTGATATGCGCCAGTTGCGCCCGTTTACGGCACTTATGCCTGGTATGGTAGTGCTTGGTCTCAAAAACGATACCACGGTACTCCTGTGGATTCGCCACGCCCGCTACACGGCACGTGATGCGATGCAGGCCTATCAGCAACTCGCTCCTGCGGATCCCGATTGGCAATATCAACAGCATGTGACAACGTGGCAATCTGTGGAGCTCCGCAATCTGACGGATGGCAGCTATGCAGTGACGTACTATGGCCTCCCAGCAGAACATGCAGCCACACATGACATATGTGATGTGCGCAACGCCCAAGGTACACTTGCGGTACCTCCGTTTGTGAATGCGCTGGCAGTGCAGTTGCATCGTAAGGGGTGAGGCATGTACTATGGCTGTGAGATGGTATTGCAACCAAATTGATATGGAGTGACGTCACATCTCAACCACACATGTTGGGGATGAGCCAGAGCGTACGTTGAAAGGAGTGTGTCCATGGAATGGGGCATGATGAATGAATATGCGGTTGTTGCATTTGGAGTGGTAACTGGTGTCGCATTAAGCGCTGTTGCTGGAGTGCGCATGTTTTTGCCCTTTTTGGTGGCAGCCATTGCCGTCAAGTTGGGTGTGATACAGGTTGCGAACGATTTTGCCTGGATTAGTAGTTGGCCGGCCCTGGCGGTGTTTGCGACTGCAGCGTTGACTGAGGTGTTGGCATACTATATTCCAGTGATTGATCACGCCCTTGATGTGTTTGGCTCACCAGCCGCTATCGTGGCAGGATCGCTGTTGACTGCGTCAATGGTGATTGGTATGGATGAGTGGTTGCGCTGGTCGTTGGCGATTATTGCGGGTGGGGGGATAGCGGGAACGCTCCACATCGGCAAAACACTGGTCCGTGGCACTTCTACTGCAACCACGGGCGGTCTCGCAAATCCGCTCCTTGCCACGGGTGAAATGATTGGTTCGACACTGGCCGCCATTGCTGCCATTTGGATTCCCGTAGTGGTGGTCGTGTTGGCTATTATTATGCTGATTATGCTCATCCGTATGATTATCCAACGCCGCAGTCGTCAACTCGTATGACTACACAGCGTCTCTATGTGCAAGATTCTCCACCGTTGGTCGTGACGGCCACTGTGACTGCGGTGCAGGCTGACATGTTTTGTACCGATGTGAGTCCCTTTTTTGCGGGTGGTGGTGGTCAGCCTGCCGACCAAGGCACCGTCAATGGTGTGCCGATTACCCAGCTTGTCCGCGATGATGCTGATTGCTTGTGGCACACGGCAGACTGCTCGGTCGCGGTGGGCGACACGGTGACATTGCAGGTAGATGCGTTGTTTCGTCAGACGGTGTCGCGCTATCATACCGCACTGCACATCCTCAACACGTTGGCATTGACGCACTACCAAGCCTGGCTGACTGGGGCAGCCATCGCGTTCGACTATGCACGCATCGACATCAAAGTGGACCTGCTCGAACCAGCCATGATTGCGGACCTTGAGGCACGCATGAACACGGTGATTGCGGCGAATCATGCGGTGCGTGCGTGGACGATTCCTGCGGAGACCTTTGCACAGCGCCCCGAACTGGTGCGGACCATCAATGTGGCACCACCTGCGTATCGGGGGCAGATTCGTGTGGTCGAGATTGTGGGCTTTGATGCCCAAGCGTGTGGTGGCACACATGTGACCCATACCGCTATGATCGGGCGATGTGAAATTTTTAAAAGCGAAAACAAAGGCAAACACAACAAGCGCCTCTATGTACGCTTCACAGCATTAGGCAAGTAAAGGCGAGCATCGAGCAACCGGTTAGCGCAGTGTTTTGATATACTTTCACTATGAAAAAAAGCGCACACAATCGCGGTTGTGCAGCTGACACATGGGTGTTGGAGCGAGCGTGTGGTGGGGATATTCCCTAGATATTCCCTAGGAGATATGGATGAACTACGTAAAATTAGGCAACACGGGCATGGACGTATCACGTATCTGCCTCGGGTGTATGGGCTTTGGCGATGCAAATCGGTGGGTGCACAAATGGGTGCTCAACGAGGCTGAGAGCCGCATCATCATCAAACATGCCCTCGATGTCGGTGTGAACTTTTTTGATACAGCCAATGTGTATTCGTTGGGTGTCAGCGAAGAAATCCTCGGTCGCGCCTTGCGCGATTACGCCAACCGTGACGAAATCGTGGTTGCCACCAAAGTGCACGGCAAAATGCGTGAAGGTGCGAACGGTGCGGGATTGTCACGTAAGGCTATTTTGAGTGAAATCGACCGCAGCCTGACGCGCCTTGGCATGGAATACGTGGATCTCTATATCATCCATCGTTGGGATTATCACACCCCGATTGAAGAGACGATGCAGGCGCTCAATGACGTGGTGCGGGCGGGTAAAGTCCGCTATATCGGTGCCTCTGCGATGTATGCTTGGCAGTTCCAGAAAGCGCTGTATACGGCGGAAAAACATGGCTGGACACGCTTTGTGTCAATGCAAAACCACTACAACCTCATCTACCGTGAGGAAGAACGAGAAATGATGCCACTCTGTCGTGCCGAAGGCATTGCCTCGACACCGTATAGCCCACTGGCATCGGGGCGTTTGACCCGCGATTGGAATGCAGATAGCTCGCTCCGTGCACAGACCGACTATGTGGCCAAATCGAAGTATGACAAGACGGTTGAGACAGATCAGCTGATTGTGGAACGGGTCGCAGAGCTGGCACAACGATACGGCGTGCCACGCACGCATGTCGCGTTGGCATGGCTCTGGCACAAACACCCCGTGGTCGCACCGATTATTGGTGCCACCAAAACCACACACATCGACGAAGCAGTGGCTGCACTCGGGTTGACACTCAGCACCGAGGATGTAGCGTACCTCGAGGCGCCGTATGTGCCACATGTGGTGGTAGGCGCCATATAGCGTAGCCAGACCGATCACAATGCACCCCACCGTATTGCGGTGGGGCACTGGGATTTATGGCAAAAAGCGCTGTGCATTTGTGGGTGTGGGCATCATGCAGGTTTCCTGCTGGCCAAACCAGCGGTAACGGTTGCGGGCGACCACACGGTAGATGGCATCGCGCCATGCGCGAGGGACAATGCGGGCACTCGCGAGTAATGGCCACGGCCAGGTGAGTGTGACACAGATGCGTAGAATGGCGTCGCTTGCAGTGTAGGCAGTATTGTCAGCAATCACCACAATTGAATCGAGCTGTTGTGCATCAATACCGTATTGGGTAGCCAATGTGTGACCAGTGGGGGATTGAAGCGATGCAAACGAAATACGCGCCTGTGGATCGCGCGGAATAATCCATTGGACTGCGCCATTGCACAGATTACATACACCATCGAAGAGTACAATCACGGTGTGCCTCCTTTCGAATATAGTGTACTATGGGAAGATGAGAGTGAAAGGAGAAATGCATATGGCGTGGATTCGCATGATTCCTGAATCAGATGCTGAAGGCGAGCTCAAAGACGCCTATGCGGGAGCCATGGAGCCGTGGGGTGGGGTTGACAACATCATGAAAATACACAGCCTGCGTATTGGCACGCTCCATGCCCACATGCAGCTGTATGTGACAGTGATGCGTGGTGAATCAGAGCTGTCACGTGCGCAGCGTGAAATGATAGCAGTCGTTGTTTCGGCAGCCAATCACTGCCACTACTGAATGACGCATCATGGGCGGGGTCTCCGTCGTCTCACCAAAAACCCGGCACTCGTACGCCAGCTCAAAAATGATTGGCGCCGCGCACCGATTACTCCAGCAGAACACGCCATGCTGGCATACGCTGAAAAATTAACATTGACACCGGCTGCCATGCACAAAAGTGATGTAACTGCACTCCGGGCAGCGGGATTTTCGGATGCAGGAATTCTGGATATTAATCAAGTGACCGGCTATTTTGCCTATGTCAATCGCTTGGCAGATGGCTTGGGTGTGCCCTTGGAAGATTTTTGGCAGACGGTCGATGAAGCAACCGACATGTAATGCGGTTGTTGCATAATTTCTGGTGAACGAATGACAGAACTGGTACAAGTGCATGCCAATTCGCCCGTGCAACAGGTATGGGCGCTCGTACGCCGTGAATGGGCGTGGTTACTCGCAGCGTTGGTGTGTGTGTGTGCCATTCTGCTGTGGAATATGCGTACGAATGTGGCCGCTGATTATGCGGTGTTGATGTATGAGCCACGTGCCATCCCCACGTTGTTGGCGATTGCGCACATGCAGGCGTATCCAGGGTGGTGGCCCATCGTGTTGACGCCACGTGATGCGCTGGTCGGTGTCCCTGAGCAACTCCAATCGGCACACGGGGCTTTGATGGTGCTCTGGTTGACGAGCCGCATGCTCGCATCCACATGGCTCATTTTTTTGACGAGTTACATGGCGAGCGCCATGACAAGTACCCTCTTGGCCTACGGTGCATTCCGTGCCGCTATGTGTCGCCCATGGTGGGCATGGTTGGCAAGCATCGCATTTGGGCTGTTGCCGGCGCGGTTTTATTGGCCCGATTTGTTGGTACAGTGGTTTGTGGCGGTGCCCCTAGTGAGTGCCTGTATTGCAAGTTTCTGGTACCGTCCGCAGCTCTGGGAATGGCGTCGATGGGCATGGTACGACTGGGTGATGCTGACCGGTGTGCTGGGTGGCATGGTCATCTTTGGCAAAAGTGCCGCCCTGATGGCCGTATTTGCGCTCATGATGACAGTCATGCTCTATCGTATTGAAACAGGGGTCTGGCGGCAGACATTGCCACTGATTGTGTTGGCATCTCTGGCGTGGTGTATGGTTGTCATCATCGCGCAGCATGAGCACACAACCGGTATGCGATTAACCTTTCAGGGTATCTCACTGGCTGCGCTTGTGCTCCCCTCCGCACACCACGTTATCCCGCCGTTTGCAGCCATTGGGAGTCGCTATGCCGCATTGGCGATTGAACACACGCATACCTACTACATGGGCGCAATGGCGGTGGCGGGGTTGGTGATGGTGGTGTGGCGTGCCGTGTGGCAGCTTGTGCATCCGGCGCCACCACTGCCCGCACAGCGTGTCATCGCACTCGTGCTAGTATTTCTGTTTGTCGCCAATCAACTGAGTACGGGAGCGTGGTTTTTTCTGTTGCAAATTTTGCCCTTTTCGCAGTGGGAACATGCGAGTATCTGGATCGCGTTTTGGTCATTGCACGTGGCAATGACCACACTCCAACACCAAGTCGCACGTTGGGGGCAGCACGAATGGCGCGTGGTGGTCGCCTTGGCGCTAGTTGTGCTGATTGATCAGGTGCCACGGACCACGATGCTACAACAGCTCCCGCGAGCGCTCACCGAAGTGCAGTCGTTTACGTGGCAATCAGGGACGTTGTTTTCACAAGCACGGCTTGCGTCTGATGTGGTGTCGGTGACAGGTTTGGCCGAACGTGAACCAGGATACGGGCGTTGGGCTGCACCAGGAGCAACCGCCATTGTTGTCCACGTTGAGCACCCGATTGCGCGCCCACTCAAGGTGTATATTCGTGCCAAAACGGATGATGCACATGCGCAAATGCCTGTACTCATTCGCATTGGCACAGAGCAACGTACGGTGGTGCTGACTCCCCGCATTGCAACATACACGGTGCTATTTACGCAATCGGATGTGCCAACCAATGAGATTGTGATAGAAATGCCACCAGCCGATGGCACCGATGCGCAACGAGGGAATGTGTTTGTGCAGTCATTGTGGGCAGAAGTGCCATAACAAGGGAAACTGATGTCGCTACGCCATATTTTCAAAACAGAAATCCGCTATTGGTTGCCGATGACATTTATCAGTTATCTGATCATCAACGGATATATGAGTAATTGGACTTCGTGGCTGGTGCCAGACGTTTCGGTGCCTTTTAGGGTGTATGGCGATGCGCGCTCGTACGGTGTCCTCTTTCAGCGTCAAGTTGAAGGTTTCTGGTTTTTTGAAAATACGCGCTACGGGTACCCGTTTGTGGCCACACTCTACGACTTCCCCATGTCGTTTCTCGATGCACTCACCGTCAAACTCATTGGGCAGTTCTGGCCAGAGTGGTACGCCATTTATACGCTGTATGTGGTATTGAGTTTTGTGGCGAATGCCGTAGTGAGCTATGTGGTGATGCGGGCCCTTGGTCTTTCTGCATTGTGGGCCATTGTGGGAGCCACATTATTCAACTTTGTGCCGTTCCACTTTTATCGGATCGGGCATGTGGTCTTTACGAACTATACCTGTATTCCGTGGACGTTTTATATCGCATGGCAGATATGGCAGGGGCGGGCCGCACAGTTTTGGCAACGCCCACACGTGCTTGCGAGTATGCTGCTCGGGTTTGTCATGGGTGGGTACAACATCTACTATGCCATTTTTAGTGTCATCATGCTGGGTATGACCACGCTGGTTGTTGCATGGCGTGATCACGCATGGCGTGTACTCTGGCATGGTGGGGGCATGGTGACGAGCATCATGCTGGGGATTATGAGTGGTCTGATAGTGCCACTCATCAATAGTATTATTGACCCCAACACGATTCCGTTGAGTCGGCCTGTCGAGGATAGTGTGCGCTATGCACTATGGCCGGTAGCGCTCTTCCAGCTCATTTCTGATATGCGTCTACAAAGCAGTCTCAATAACGTCATGTACGGTATCAGCTGGAACGAATACCACGCCAACAGTGTGGTGGGCTCACTGGGTATCGTGCTGGTGCTTTGGGGATTGTTGCGTGCATGGTTACGCCATACTGTATCGCCGCTGATGCGTTTGCTGGGATTTGAGTTGAGTGTGTTGGTGTTGTATGCGGCAGTTGGTGGTGGTGGCCTGGTGGTGAGCTTGCTCTTGACTTCGATTATCCGGGGCACGAATCGCTTTGCCATTTATGCCATTTTCATCGGCATTGTGGCAGTGGTGTGGGCTGTACAACAATGGCTCACACGCCGGCAGGGTGCACAGCGCGTGGCGACGGTTGTTGCCGTCGGGCTGTTGGTGGTAGGTGGGGTGAGTGATAGTCCCGTAATCGCTGAAATGATCTGGTACCCGACCAAGACCAACCGCAACGTATCCTGGGAGCGTGATGTGGATTTTTTCCGGGCGGTAGAAGCGCGTGCTGGTGCCAATGCAGCCGTCTATCAGCTACCTGCATTAGCGTTCCCCGAGAATGATCCAAATTACGCACAAACGCAATGCGCGCTGTATACGCGGCTGTTTTGTAGTCATGGGAATGGCTTCGGTCGTGATGGTGCCATTTTTTACCACATGTTGGCACGTGCGCCAGTGTCTACTCAACTCACCGTATTGTCACGCCTCGGTTTTACGGGGCTCCTGATTGATCGCAGTTATCGCAACATGCCTGCTGTCGAAGCATCATTTCGTGCGGTACTCGGATCTGAGCCAGCCCTCGAAGATTTTACTGACACGATTGCCTACTATGATTTACCGCCTCCTGCTGGCCCTGTGCGTCCCGGGCGTAGTACGGCAGAGGTGATTGCTGCAGCGCAATTTTTGCAGGATGAATATGCTCTGCGGCGCAACACTGATGTGACGACTCCCATTGATTTACGCAAGCCGTGGCTGCCAGGCAACGTGAAAGTGATTACTGGCATCTATGGGCTGGGGTTGGATGGACGATGGAGCGACGCGAGTGACTTTCGTCAGGTGGTGGTCGTGATGAACCAACCGCTCCCTGCCGCATTCACGCTGCGGATAACGGCATTGGCGTGGGAGCGCAACATCAATGCGCCGGTGACAGTGGTGGTTGGTGACCAGCGCCGTAGCGTGCAGTTTGGGGCGACGATGACCGTGCAAGATGCACAATTTACGACGGATGGTACGGCCACGACGATTACCATCATGCCTGCCTATCGCCAGCAAGCATCACCTCAGGATGCTCGATTTATTGCGTTGTTGATACAGCAATTAGAAATTTTGCCACGCTAAAAACAATCGCGCCGTGGTGCTTTGCACCACGGCGGTCAGATTGGCTCCTCGACCTGGATTCGAACCAGGAACCTACTGATTAACAGTCAGCCGCTCTACCGTTGAGCTATCGAGGATTATTGACAACGTGGCGAATTATAGCATGGGCATGATGGACGTGTCAAATAGTTGTGCTGGATGCATGTTGCTCACATTGTTTCAGTATAGAATGAAACAAACGCACCTGTGTGCTAGTCTGCGAGGTTTGTGATGCCGACACCTGCCGAACGTGTGGCCGATTTGTCTCAGCGTATTCGTGCCCACGATCACGCCTACTACGTGCTGAGTGCTCCCACCATTACTGATGCTGAATATGATGCCTTGATGACTGAGTTACGCCACCTCGAATCCATCTACCCAGAATTGGTGCAGGTGGATTCACCGACCCAACGGGTGCCGGCACAACTTGATACACAGTTCACCAAGGTGCTCCACCCACAAGCCATGCTGTCATTGGCAAATGCCTTTGACGAAACTGGTGTATGCGAATGGCGTGACCGTGTCTACAAACTGCTAGGGAGCGACGATGTGTCGTGGACGGCTGAGCCCAAAATCGACGGTCTCGCTATCGCCTTAACCTATAGCCATGGTCGCTTGGTGCGGGCTGCGACCCGTGGTGATGGCACCGTTGGTGAGGATGTGACCGCGAATGTGCGTACCATCAAGACGGTGCCATGGGAGCTCCGGCGCGACACGGCCACTGCAGTACCCATGGAAATCGAAGTACGTGGCGAAATCTACATGCGCTCCGACGACTTTGCGCAGCTCAACGAACGCTTGCACGAGGCCGGCGAAAAAACGGCCGCTAATCCACGCAACGCGGCGTCGGGCTCATTGCGCCAAAAAGACCCTGCCATTACCAAAACGCGCCCATTGCGCTTTTTTGCCTATGCTATCGGCCCCGTTGCAGGTGGGCACTGGCCTGATACGCAGTGGGGCACGTTGTGTGCCCTGCGTGATTTGGGATTTGACATCAACGAAGACGCCCGTGAGTTTGCGGTATTTGATGACCTGTTACGCTATGCGCGGGCCTGGATGCAGAAACGCGACGTGCTTGATTACGAGGTCGATGGCATTGTCTTCAAAGTGAATAGTCTCTCCCAGCAACGTGAGCTAGGGGTGGCAGGGCGTGATCCACGCTGGGCACTGGCCTACAAGTTCCCAGCCCGTGAAACGTCGAGCATTCTGAAAAATATCACGGTTGCGGTTGGACGTACGGGTGTACTGACCCCTGCCGCCGAGATTGAACCGGTGCAGCTGAGTGGTGTCACCGTGCGTAACGCCAGCCTGCATAACGCGGACTTGATTGAGAAGCTGGATTTGCGTATTGGTGACCGCGTCATTCTCAAGCGAGCTGGTGACGTTATCCCCTATATCATTGGTCCAGTGGTGGCGGCACGCACTGGTCACGAGCTGGTATGGCAAATGCCCACGCAGTGCCCGTCGTGTGGTACGGCCGTGGTGCGCCCTGCTGGTGAAGTGGCATGGCGTTGCCCCAATAGCGACGAATGCCCCGAGCAACGCAAGCGCCGCATCGAATACGCGGTATCACGCGAAGCACTCGACATTGTGGGCTTTGGTGAGCAACAAGCGCGATTGTTGGTGGAGCGCGGACTGATTCACGACGTGGCAGATATTTTTACGCTCCAGCCGGCGAATTTTGTCGACATGGACGGTTTTGCCGAGAAAAAAATCACCAACCTGATGTCCGCCATTGCTGACGCCAAAACACGGCCAGTGACGCGCGTGTTGGTCAGCCTGGGCATCCACATGGTGGGGACGGTGGTGGCGCAACTCTTAATCAACCACTTTGGTAGTTTGCATGCGCTGGCGGATGCCGATGTGACCGAAATCAGCCAAATCGAGGGTATTGGCCCCATCAAAGCACAGAACGTGGTGGAGTTCTGGGCGCGGCCTGGGAATCGTGCCCTCATCGCCAAACTAGTGGCAGTGGGGGTGCAGGTGAGTGGTGGCGGTATCCAAAAACAGAGCGATGTGCTGGCTGGCCAGATTGTGGTGGTGACAGGCACATTGCCACTGGGACGCGAGCAGGTCGAGGCACTGGTAGCAATGCATGGTGGCAAAGCCACTGGCAGCGTCTCCAAAAAGACGTCGTTTGTGCTGGCGGGGACGGATCCTGGTGGCAGCAAAATCAGCAAAGCCAACGAGCTGGGCGTCCCTGTCAAATCGTGGGACGAGTTTGTGGCACTAGTCGGTGAGATGGCGTTGCCAAGTGCGCTTCCCGCAGCGACACCGTCAGCAGCCGAATTGCCACCGGAGCAGGCACGCTTGTTTTAGCCGGCTATAATACAGAGGAATGGTGCGAAGTGGTCAAGGAGTGGGTATGACGACAATTCACCCGTCTATTTTTCGGGCGTACGATATCCGTGGGATTGTGGGCAAAGAGCTGAGTGAGGCAGTGTATGAAGTCCTCGGACACGCCGCCGGCACGCTGTTCCGTGCCAAGGGTGGTCGCCGCATCGTGGTCGGGTATGATGCGCGGCTGACATCAGCGGGGTTTGCAGCGGCGTTGATGCGTGGGCTGCAGGCTACGGGGTGTGATGTGGTCGATATCGGCATGGTACCGACGCCGGTGATGTACTTTGCCGTGGATTACCTCAAGGCTGATGGTGGTGCAGTGGTCACGGCGAGTCATAATCCTCCTGAGTTTAACGGCCTCAAGATGCGCCACTATGAGCCGGTGCATGGTGGGGTGCCCTTTTCGAGCGAAGAAGTCCAAGAAGTTGGTCGGTTGGCGTTGGCCGGACAGTTTGCGTCGGGCAGTGGCAGCATGACCACGGTCGACGTGGCTGACGCCTATGTCGAACATATTGCGGCACTGGTGACGATTCCGCGGCGCATCAAAATTGTCGTTGATGGGGGCAATGGTGTGGCCGGTCCATTGGGTGTCCGTGTCTTTGAGCGCTTGGGGTGTGAGGTGGTACCGCTCTTTATCGAGCCGGATGGTACATTCCCCAATCATCATCCCGACCCACTCAAAGAAAAAAACATGCGTGATTTGATGCGTGTTGTCAAAGAGACTGGTGCCCAATTGGGTATTGGTCTGGATGGCGACGGCGATCGTCTGGGTGTGGTCGATGACCAAGGCCAGATGGTCTTTGCTGATCGCTACATGATTGTGATGGCACGAGAAGCGCTCAAAAAAGGCCCAGCACCGATTGTGTTTGATGTGAAATGTAGCAAGGTGCTGGCAGATGCGATTACGGCCATGGGGGGGACGCCGGTGATGTGGAAGACGGGGTATACCAATCAGTCAGCCAAAATGCGTGAGCTAGGCGCCCCTGTGGCCGGTGAGCTGAGTGGGCACGTCTTTAATAATCGTCCCGGTCACAGCTTCGATGATGGGACCTTTGCGGGCGCCTGCTTGATTGAGGCGTTGACACACAGCGGGCAGACCTTGTCGCAGGCGCTTGCGCCATACCCGGTGATGGCCGAGGTCCCCGAAGAACGCATCGAGCTCGATGATGTGCGTAAATTTGCGGCAGTGGCGCATGTGCGGGCCCAGTTTGTGGGGAAGTATCCCATCAATGAGACTGACGGACTGCGTATCGACTTTGGTGATGGTTGGGGACTTTTACGTGCCTCCAACACTGAGCCAGTGATTACCACACGCTTCGAAGCGGTGAGTGAAGCACGAGCAGCGTTCATCCGTGATACCATTTTAGCGGCCTTGCAGCGCTATACGATGCCACACTAAAGGAGCAACCATGTTTGGGATTCGGCGGCGACTTGCCAACCTCTCACATCTGATGCGCCCCCTCGCGTTGGCGTTCGTGGGCTGCGCTATTCTGGCACTCGGGATCGGCTATGTGCTGACGTATCTCTACCGTACGTTGGAACTGCCGTGGATCTTCTATTACCTGACGATTCAATTCGTGCCACAGTTTTGGCGCGGTGTGCTCTTTTTGATGCTCGGGGTTGGTACCCTCAGCTACGGCATCTGGTCGCTGAGCGACAAAGTGGTAATTCCCATCAACACGCAAGCCCAAAACGATGAGGTATTGCTCGACTACCGGCGTACTGATCGTACGCCACGGCTGGCGGTGCTGTCGGGCGGCCCTGGCATGTTGGTGCTGGCGAGTTTGGGTCGTACCGTGGACACGATGACCTGTATCACGCCGGTGCAAGATCCCGTCGAGTATTATTATCGCGCATCGAGTCTGTTTAACTTTGAAAAAGTGGTCTTTGTAGTGCCGACACCGCAGCCGATTGATGTGGTGTTTGTGCTCGATAATGGTGTGCGTGTCAAACCAAGTGATCGTGTGACGCATGATGAACGCTATGCAGAACGCTATGTGGTCGATGTGCATCTCGAGAGTACCACTCCGCTCCAGGAGCTACAGGTGACGCGAGCCACACTTGATGCGATTACGCAGGCTGATGCGATTATCCTCGGTCCGGGGAGTTTGTTTGAAAGCATTATCCCCAATCTGTTGATGCCTGCAGTACGTGAGGCACTACAGGCGAGTAAAGCCAAAAAAATCTACATCTGTAGCATTATGACGGAACCCGGTCTGACCCATGGATTTACGGTGGCCGATCATATTCGCCAAATTGTGCGGTATGGTGGCGTTGTGCCAGATTATGTGTTGGTGAATGCGCAACGCATCGATGCTGATGTGCAGCGCATTTATGCGGCAGCCGGTCAGACACCTGTCTACTTGGCACCTGAAGAATACGAAGAAACGGTGGTGCAAGCCATTGATCGTGGTGCGGGGAGTGGTGTGGTGGTCGAAGGCGCCCTCGTCATCGAAGCAGATGTGGCCACTGCGGTCATTCAGCTCACTGCCTCGCTCGAAGACCCGGGCAAGAGTCGAACGGTGCGGGTATTGCGCCACGATCCTGATAAAGTGGCAGCAGCAATCACCAGTATTATGCAACGGGGGCGGTAACCTGGCATGGACGATACAATTGTCCTATTTGAAGACGAAGGCTATCGCTCGCTGTTGCCGCTGACGTATACGCGCACAGCCGCAGATATCCGCTGTGGGGTGTTTACGCTACGGGAACGACTACATGCGCGCTACGGCGTATCGCCGGCAGCCATCACCCGCTCCTATCTGGCTGATGTATGGGGTGATGGACGTTGGCCGCTCCGTCTGTTGAGTCGCAATGTGCCATTGCTACTGGTGAATAGCCGACTCGTTGATGTGGCGTGCTTGGCCGAGCTCCATGATGCACCGCTCGGCACCATACTCGTCAGTGCTGATGCGAATACACCGGCCGGCGGGGCCACGTTGGTGGCTGCACGGGTGACACCGGCGCTTGCGAGTGCTATTTTTGGTGACCTGCTCGAACAACGTGGCCAGGCTGCACTCACCGAATTACAACGCTTTGGGCGTACGGTCAGTGGTCGCCCGTTGATGCTTAACTTTCCATGGGACATTGTTGAGCACAATGCGCCGATGATTGGCAATGATGTGCCATTGTGCGATATGACTCGGTATATTCCTATTCGACAACACAGTGCGGCGGCAGGATGTTACCTGCTGGCGCCAGAGCACATCTATGTGCATCCACATGCCCATATCGAGGCTCCAGTGGCACTTGATGCCCGTGATGGTCCGATTGTGATTGGTGCAGCCCGCATCGAACCCTTTAGCACGATCCAGGGACCGGTTGCCATCCACGATGGTGCGTTGATTTCAGGCGCGCGTGTGCGTGCCGGTACCACCATTGGACCGGTATGCCGGATTGGTGGTGAAATTGAAGCCACAGTGGTGCAAGGGTATAGCAACAAACACCACGACGGGTTTTTTGGTCACTCATATCTCGGTGAATGGGTCAACATTGGTGCAATGACAACCACCAGTGATTTGAAAAATACCTATGGCACGATTAAGGTTACCATCGACGGCTACGGCCAAATCGATAGTGGGCGTCTCAAGTTGGGTTGCTTTTTGGCTGACCACGTCAAACTCGGTATTGGTGTGCATCTCAATGGGGGCGCAGTGGTGGCGACGGGCTCGAATATTTTTGGGATTCACATGGCGCCCAAAACGATTCCCGCCTTTACGTGGGGTGGCGAACGCTTTCGTGAGTTCCGCATTGACCGGATGATTGATGTGGCGCACAAAGTGATGGCTCGACGCAAAGTCGAGCTCACGACGGGTCAAGTAGCGGTGTTACGCCATGTCTTTGATCTGACGAGCGACGAGCGTGGCAGTGTCCCCGATTCGTCACGTGATGTCGTATTCGGTGAGCAGCAATGGCGTGAATAGGCAGAGAGGAGTGGCCCCATGCACGTAGTAGTGATTGGTGGCGGCAGTGGCTTGTGGCAAACCATCGCTGCAGTGCGGCCTGTTGCCACCCGCTTATCGGTGATTGTGCCGACCTGTGCAAATAGTGGTGCCGATGCGCTGATTCGCCGCTTGGGTCCATTCCCTGGGCTGGCAACTGCAGTCGAGGTCATGCTCCAGTACAGTGGTGATGCAGCAGTACAACGGCTGATGCAGCAACAATTTGTGCCCCTTGGGACTCCCTATGACCGCATTCCTTTTGCCGTGCTTCAGCTCATCGCCATGGCACAAAGCACAGGTGTACTTGCGGATACACTTGATGCCATGCGTCAGCAGTTGCGCTGTGATATCGACGTGCTCATGGCAAGTGAACATCCGCACGACATTGTGGCACACACGAGTGATGATCATACGTATGTGGGGGCGAGTGCACTGGCACAGCCATTGTCTGCACCGGTACAGCAGCTCACGTTGGATCCTGTTGTAGTAGCACCCCCACACACACTCAAAGTCTTGCGCGTGGCTGATTTGGTGGTGATTGCACCCGGAAACTTGTATCGTTCGGTGCTCCCCGCCTTGATGCCGGTTGGTATTGGTGAGACGTTGCGTACCTTGACCGGCCGTGTGGCGTGTTGTGGGGCACTTACTACGATTGCCGGGCATACTGATGCATTCCGTGCCGTAGACTATGTGGCGAGAATTGCCCGCACAATTGGGCGGGGAGCCATTGATGTGGCCTTGCTCAACAGCAACGACTACACGGCAGTTGAGACTGCCATGCTCAAACACCAAGATATGGCGCCACTGGTCTACAGTAATGCGGATCAGCATGTACTCACTGCACTTGATATTGCAGTGATTGTGCGTGACATGCTCGAACCGTTGCCTGCGGATGCATCGGCGCGCACTGTGGCAGAATTAACTCGTCATCACACCCCCGAATTACGGATGGCGTGTATGCAAGTGTATAAACACGATTAATGAAAGGATACAACCATGTACGATGTGCGTCTAGAACGTCTGGCCAAAGTATTGGTGCACTACTCACTCGAAACGACGCCTGGGCAACTCTTTCGCATTGTGGCACCGACCAATGCAGCACCGCTCATCAAAGCCGTCTACCACGAAGCCGTACTGGCTGGTGCCAACCCGCTGATGCGCCTGAGCCTCGATGGCCTCGATGAAATCTTTTTCAAACATGCGGGTGATGCTCAGCTTGACTATGTGCCACAACTGAGTCGCGATGAAATCGAGCAGGTGGATGTGCATCTTTCGATTATTGCCGACGAAAATACGCGTGCTCTGAGTGGCGTCGATCCCAAAAAGGTCGCCAAACGACGCACTGCGATGAGCCCCGTGCAAAAGCGCATGATGGAACGCGCGGCCAACGGCGATTTCCGTTGGGTGTTGACACTCTACCCTACCGCAGCGCTGGCCCAAGAAGCTGATATGTCGTTGGCCGACTACACTGAATTTGTCTTTGCAGCGGGCAAACTCAACGACGCCGATCCCGTGGCCGCCTGGCAGTCACAAAAGCGCGAGCAAGCCCGCATCATTGACCGCTTGCAGACGGCCAATCACATCCACATCGTCGGTGCTGGCACCGACCTGCACTACTATGTCAATGGCCGTACCTGGGTGAATTGTGCGGGCGATCGCAACTTCCCCGATGGCGAAGTTTTTACTGGCCCCGAAGAAACCAAAACGACCGGCCATATCACCTACTCTTTCCCCGCCCTCTACATGGGACGCGAAGTCACGGGTGTGCGCCTCGAATTCGTGGATGGCAAAGTGGTCAAAGCCACGGCCGACAAAGGTGAAGAATTGCTCCACTCGCTGCTCGACATGGACGAGGGTGCCCGCCGCCTGGGTGAAGTCGCCTTTGGCACTAACTACGGCATTCAGCGCTTTAGTCGCAATATTTTGTTCGATGAAAAAATCGGTGGTACGGTACACTTGGCTTTGGGTGCCGCCTACCCAGAGACGGGTTGCCACAACCAGTCCGCACTGCACTGGGACATGATTTGTGACCTGCGCAGTGGCGGCGAGGTCTTTGCCGATGGCCAACTCATCCACAAAGACGGAAAGTTTCTTATCTAAACGCGTCAGGAGCCTGTGATGGTTATCGATGCTGAGCGTTATCCACGCACCGCCGCCGCCTTTGCGGCTATGCATGCCGACGCACATATTGCCCGTATCGCGCATCTCGACACGGTGTGGCACCACATCCGCATGGCGGTGGCAAGCAATGCGGCACTACCGCAACCGGTGGTGTGGCGCCAGCACGACAACGCGACAGTTGCCACCACTGCCCGCACCGCCTACTGGCATGGTGATTTGGTCTATGCCGGTGGTGGACTTGGACTCATCCACGCTGTGGTGATGGCGCAAAAGGGCTACCGGGTGTTGGTGTTTGACCGCTTCGAAGTGGGCTGTGCCCACCGTGAATGGAACATCTCACGCTACGAGCTGGCTGCACTAGTGGCTACCGGGTTTTGTACGTGGGATGAGCTCACTCCCGTCATCATGAACGAATACCGTGATGGCATTGTACGCTTTTATCGGCCTGATGGCGATGCAGTCACGTTACACCTCCCTGAAGTGCTTAACGTGGCGATTGATGCCCAGGCGTTGCTTACACTCGCTCGCACCAAACTACTGGCTGCAGGTGGGGTGATTCGTGATGGACGGCGCTTTGTGCAATTGGAATGCAATACCAGTGGTGCCACCCAAGTGGTAGTGACGGTGCAGGACGACCATGGTGACAATGAGCAGTATGCGGCACGCCTGCTCCTCGATGGCATGGGGACGACTTCGCCGTTGTCACTACAACGCTTTGCAGGCAAACCCTACGCTGGCGTTTGTCCGACCGTTGGTACCGTGGCGAGTGGCTTTGTGGTGGGTGATGCGCCAGATGAACATAATCCACAGTTAGGTGATATTTTGTTGACCGTGGCCGATGCGCAAAAGACCCAACAATACATGTGGGAAGGCTTCCCCGGGCGTGGTGATGAGCTCACTATTTATCTCTTTTATTATGACACACTTCACCCAGGAAAGCCTATTGATACGCGTCCAACACCAAATTTAATGGAGCTATTTGAGGATTATTTTACATTGTTGCATACCTACAAAAAAAGTGCCACAGACGTACACCACCACAAGCCGGTGTATGGCTATATTCCGGCGCGGCATTCGTTGCGCCGTCACGAAGCGCCGCTGTTGCGTGGAGTGGTGCCGGTCGGGGATGCGGCGGCGCAACAGTCGCCACTGACGTTTTGTGGGTTTGGGTCGCATGTACGCAACTTGGGGCGTACCACCGGATTGCTGGCGTTGGCATTAGATGCAGGCTTGGATGATGTGGCAGCACTACGACATGTTACGCCATATCAGGTGAATATCTCGCTCAACTGGGTCTTTAGTCGGTTCATGCAACCGTGGGGGGATACACCCGACGATGTGAATGGCTTGCAGCATCATTTTATGGGGATTTTGCAGGATGAGGGGGTGGAATTCGCCACACGCTACTTCCGCGACGAAATGCGCTGGGGTGATTACCACACCATGGTCTTGGGCATGTTTCGCATTTACCGCCCAATTGTGGGGATTGCCTTCCGCGTGTTGGGGTGGCGTGTCGGGCAGTGGATTGCCGATTATGTGCGCTTTAGTTGGTCAGCGGTGCTGGCAGCGGGGGCACGTGTACTCGGTGGGCATGTGCTGCGACGCATGGCTGCGGATCTGCCGCCACGTTGGCGGCTGGCGCTGGTGGCGCGCCTCGAGGAATGGCGTGTAATGGGCTGGGTATGACTAGCGCCACACTGACCAAATGATGGTCAATACAAAGACACTCAACCCGGGGATGCCGCAGGTGGTGCGGTTGTAGATGCGATTGTAGAGCGCTTTACGCGGATTGGTAATCCAGCCGTAGCCGCGCGGTGCTTTGAGCCCTAGGTTGTGGCGGATGTAGCGTTTAATGGAGAGGCGCGCGGCGATGCGTTTTTTGAGTGAAGGTATGCGTACGCCTACTTTTACTTTCATGGAGATGACCTTTCACTGGATTGATAAATTCCTCAGCACACCAGATGCGCATGCTCATTATAACGTAAAGAATTGCGGCCACGCACCCGATCCGTCATTCCATGGCGGCAACGCCGCCATGGCATCCCGTCGGTTTTGGGACACATGCCAGCTATACTGCGTGAGTTGCTCCGACGTGAAGTTTCACATTACCCCAGAAAAGCACCTACTCGCTGCATCAGGAGTGTGGCTGCTACCCCATCATAATCGGCGCAGGTGGTGTCTGCAAAGAGGTGTCCCGTCCCTGGGTAGAGGTATAATTGGGCGGCAGCATGGGTCACGAGTGCGTGGGCAGCATCAATGTCTCCCTCCCCCACAAAAAACGGATCAGCATCCATGCCATGAATCTGCACCGGCACTCCCTGTGGCCACTGTGGCGTAAAGGTGGTGTAGGGCACGCAGGCGTGCATCAGTATAGCGCCACGGGCACCGGTGCGGGTTTGGGCGAGGTACTGCGCTGGAATCACGCCCAACGAAAACCCCGCATAGACGATGTCAGCAGGCAAATCATGGACGGCCTGTGCACAACGCGCGATGATGGTCATGGTGCCGATGTGGTCGACATACTGCACCCCGTCCGTGATATCGGTAAACGTCTGCCCAGCAAACAAATCGGGAGTATGCACGGTGTGACCGGCGTGACGGAGCTGGTCAGCAAAGGCGATTACCCCGGTAGTCAGTCCATGTGCGTGGTGGAAGAGGACGATGTCAGCCACGGCAGTATGCTCCTAATCTGCAATAGCTTTGCGCAAGAGTGCCACAATTTGTGCTGCGACGGTGGGGGAGATGGCGGTCACTGCAAACGCGGTGGCCCACATGGTGCCGTCGTCGAGCATGGCACGCTCTTGGAAGCCCAGGGTGCAGTAGCGCGTGGCAAACTTTTGCCCACTCTGAAAAAAGCAGACCACTTTGCCGTCGAGCGTATATGCAGGCATGCCGTACCAGGTGCGTGGCCACAGCATTGGTGCGTGTTGGCTGACGAGTGCATGAATCTGGCTGGCCAGACTCCGGTCAGGCTCGGGCATTTCAGCGATTTTGGCGTGTACATCGGCTTCACCGATGTCGCGCTGTTGGGCGGCGCGCGCCTGAGCCTTGAGTTCTTTGGCGCGTTCGCGCATGGCGGCTTTTTCGGCTGCAGAAAAGGTATCTGATTTGGGGCTCATTGTCTCCTCCGTTACGCCATTTCAGCAAGTTGGGCAGTCACAATATCGCGGATGAGCGCCTGATCCAGCTGCCAGCCCAGCGGAATCTGGAAGGTGCGCTTGCCTGTGACATAGCCGGTCAAACGTGGCAAAAAACGCTCAAAGACGGGGACACTCCACGGGTGGAACATCAGGTGCTTGCGGGCTGCATCGACCCCGAGCACGTATTTGCCCTGTACATGCACGTGCGGCTTGTTCCAGGCAATCTTGACTTCGAGCTGTGGGAATTCGGCTACCACAAAATCGAGCAACTCTCGCATGGTATGGAGTTGCTCAGGGGTGAGTGTGGCATAGTAATCGGCCACAGATGCGTAACGCGACGGCATGATGTGTATCCCTTTGTCATAAACACAAATGTGCTACTGGTGATTATAGCATGGTGTGTGTCGATTGGTGGTCACACAGGTATGAACCACATGCGGTATAATTACGTTACTAAAATCTATGCATCATCGATGGATTGAAAAGAAATAGGAGTGTGACATGCGTATTTCCAAATCACGATTCATGGTGTTGGTTGACAACCAGACCCATTTTTGGGCGGCAATGCACGACCAGATGCCCGATGCTGGTTCTGCCATGCAAGAATACCTGGCAATCCAAGGATACCGTGCCGAGGAGCTTGCCGAGCGCTACCTGCGTGATCATGTGTTGCCGACCTATGCACATGCCGAAGTGCGCGAGCAGGTGGAATGTATGCACCAGGCGTTTTTTGCACGGATTGACGCAGTCATTTACGATGCAGATGCACAGGTGTACGACCTCTATGAAATCAAGTCGGGGACACGGCCAGAGCAGTACGTCTATGATATTGCCTTTCAGCGAGAAGTGTTTCGACAGCAATTTCGTGTGCGACACAGCTATATCGTGCATCTGAATGCAGCCTACGTGCGCCGTGGTGATCTCGATATTGGCCAACTCTTTCAGCGCACGGCGATGGATGCAGCAATTGACCGCATTCTCCCCGATGTGCACGCCTTGCAAGCACAGGCTGTACAGATTGCGGCGGCGCTGACGCCACACGGATTGACTCCGTGTACTAGCCCCAAAACATGCCCATGCCCGACACTTTGTCATGCGAATCTGCCAGCATACTCAATCTACGATATCCCGTATCTGGATGCGGCGCACAGACAGACGCTACGGCAGGCCAATGTGGTTGATATTCACGATGTCCGTGACATGACCCCGTTTAGTGCCAACCAGCAACTGCATATTCGTGCCATGCAGAGTGGGCAGCCCCACATTGACCGTGAGGCGGTACGGCAGGCGCTTGCACAGCTGACGTATCCGATTGCGTTCTTGGATTACGAGGCGGCCCGCCAAGCGATTCCACTTGATGGCTTTGCACCAAACCAGGATGCAGCATTCCAATATGCCTTATATGTGGTGGAAAAACCGGGTGCCCAACCACAGGCATATGCGCATCTCGCAGATGGGCAGGGTGACTATGTGCGTGGGCTGATTGAGCAGCTCTTGCATGATATGCCACGTCACGGCAGTGTGGTGGTGTGGAACGAAACCTACGAGCGTGGTATCAACCAAAACATGGCTAGTGCCTACCCACAGTTTGCCAGCGATTTGGCAGCGATGAATGCACGGATTGTGGACTTGGCTGATGTCTTTAAGCAAAACGCATACGTCGATCCACGTTGCAAGGGGAGTTGGTCAATCAAGGCGGTATTACCCGTTTTGGTGCCTCAGCTCAACTACAACGAACTGGTGATTGGTGATGGTGGCTCTGCAGTGCTCGCATGGAACCGTAGCATTGATACGCAGACGACAACTGTCGAAAGAGCCGCTATCCGGCAGGCATTGTTGACTTACTGTGGCCAAGATGCGCTGGCGATGCTCGAAATATGGCGGGTATTGGCGCGGGTGTAATCATTCGTGGTGTGTGGGTGTCTTTACCAGCGCGGGTATATACGTACCCGCGCTGGATTCGTATATTACAAAAGAATTGCAGTTCCTTGATACTACTTGACATAGTGCATTTTTGACAATTATGATTGAAATATTACGCAAAGTCGCATGGACCAACAGGAATTGTTTACTAACGTGTGAGTGAGGGCTGTGAAATATGTCAGACGCCATTGCACAACCGTCAACTGAATCATCTGCTGACGGTGATAAACGAAGTTCATATAGTTTAGCGAATGTTTCAAAACTATTGGCACTTGGGTTTTTGCCGTTGTGTTTGATCATGGCCATGGTCGAAGCTGTCTCAGAAACATGGCGACCACTAGGCATTGTGGTGAATGTCATCTTGTTGATTGTGAGTGTGATTTCACTCATCAAATTACTCCCAAAAGAACAGTCTGATAATCCGACCCGAATTATTGAATTCGAATTCGGTGCAGTCATGCTCTCGAGCCTTATATTTGTGGTAGGATTCAGCCAAACCTTCCGGCATTTGTCATACATGATTGCAGGATTCGATGCCGATCAAACGGGGTATTGGCACTGGTTGCGCTTCGGTTTAGCGAATTTTCTTGATGCCATGCTCTTTGACTGGCCGACCATCTACAACTGGCAAATTTCAGAAATTCGTGCCACCAGCGCGCAAACCCGATTCTTGGTCTTTTTGTTTCGCACCTTGATTGAATTTATCGTGGTTGCTAATATTTTCCAATATGCCAAGATACTCTGGCGAAACCGCGACAAACTCTGGCATGGTGATCAAGCTACCGCAGATGTCGGAGATTTGTTGATTTTTGCCATCGAATTCGTCTTCTTTTTGTTGTGGGCTGTACCATTCACCATCATGATTGGTGCGATTGCCAACGACGGTTTAACCATCGAGTCCTCGTGGTCGGCCCTCAAAATCGTCCCTCCAGTGGCGTTAGGGATATGGCTGGTTGTGATTGGGTTGCGGAGAATGTGGAGTGTTGCATTCATGCGGATGACAGCTGTGGTGCTCTTGTTGGGGTTGGCACTCTGGCTGTGGATTCAGTATGTGCCAGCGACCATAGCAGGAATCACGCAGTTACAATTACTGTTGCAACATCCCATGCAACAGCTCGTGCCCCTCGCCGCGATAGTTGCCAGTATCTGCTTGGTGATAATGGCGGCAGTACTCCTCTGGAAGCCAGCGCCGTGGCGTGGCCTAGTCGCTATCATGAGCACCGGAATTGGCAGCTGGCTCATCTATATGTACTGGCCGGTAGTCGTTACCTTTCTCAAGTATTTACCACAATAGTGGATATGACCACCCACAACCACTGACATCACCCTGTTGCACTTGGCAATGTGCCCATCTCAGTGGTTGTGGGTTTGGTGTGCGTTATACGCCCACAATCGCCTCAAACTGGGCAACTTCTTCGGCGACCACTGCCAAGCTTCCCTCCCAAAAGGCCCGTGTGGTGATGTCGATTCCCATGCTCCGTGCGAGTGTGGCCGCATCACCTTTGCCCGTACTGCTCAGCAGTGTATCGTACTGTGCGGCAAAGGTGGATGGTTGCTCGCGATAGCGTGCATAGAGTCCGGTGCCAAAGAGCTGGCCAAACATATATGGATAGTTGTAGAATGAGCGCCCTGTGCTGTAGTAATGCCCTTTGACGGCCCACATGTAGGGGTGCAGTGTATCAGCTTGCAAACCGTCGCCATACGTCTCAGTCTGAGCTTGGGTCATCAATGCACATAGCTCGTCTGGTGAGAGTTCACGTTGTTGGCGTTGCGCAAACAAGCGACTTTCGAACAAATAGCGACTGGTGATATCAACCACGATTTGACACGAGCGCTGGAGCGATGATTCAAGAATCTCGAGTTTACCGGCGGCATCGGCGTGTTGGAGTGCCGCTGCTTGGGTGAGCGTTTCACAAAAGGTGCTGGCCGTCTCGGCGAGGGTCATCGGTGTGTCACGATTGAGTGGTGTCTGTGTGGCCAGGTTGAGGTTGTGGTAGGCATGCCCCAACTCGTGTGCGAGTGTCATAATGCTGCCAATCGACGGCTTGTAGTTCATCAATACACGCGATTCATCGTTTTGCAGCCCAATACAAAACGCTCCATCCACCTTGCCGTGGCGTGGCTCGGCATCGATCCAGCCTTCTACAAATGTACGTTGTGCAAAATCACCGAGGCGTGGTGAATAGGCATGAAACTGTGTGACCACGAATTCGCAAGCCTCGGTGTAGCTCCACGCTTTGCCGGCACTGCTGACCGGGGCAAATAGGTCGTACCACGGCAGCTGGATGCCCGATTTGAGCAGGCGTGCTTTGGCACGCAGGTAGCGGCGAAAGAGTGGGAAGCTATCGTATGCAGCGCCCATCATGGCATCAAGCGTAGCACGATCCATGCGGTTGTCGAGGAGTGAAATATCAACGGGGTCGGCAAATCCACGACGTTTGGCGAGGGTGTTGACTTCGCCTTTGATGGCGTTGATCGCCATGGCCAGCGGCATGGCGGTGGTTTGCCAGGCGGCGATTTCAGCGTCGTGGGCAGCACGACGTGTCTCGCTATCACCGTCGTAGGCCATGGCTCGAATGGCACTCATGGGTTGTGCGTTGCCATCAAACTGCACACTCAACTGTGACGTCACGTTGCTGTGCAAGCGCGCCCAGGCACCACCCCCACTCACGTTGAGCTCCGCTGCCAGTGCTTCGCTGTCAGGGGGCATTTGGTGTTTGGCGCGCCGCCCGGCTTCCTCCAGCATAAAGCGATGGTTTGCCACCACACTAGACTGTGCCGCCAGTGTGGCCACATCCAGGGTGCCCGCCCACGCTGTCAGCCGAGTACCAAGCTGGCTGACACGCACGAGGCGCTGGCGTAATTCGCTCAGGCGTGCTTGCGCCACACTATCGCGTGAATTGGTGCTCACAAAGCAGTAGATGTAGGCATTCAGCGTGCGGATGGTTTGGTAGCAACTCCCCAAATCAGCGAGCACCTGTTCGACGACGGATACCTCGACTGGTGGTGGCGTATCGTGTTTAGTGATATGGTGCGTATCAAATAGTGTAGTTAGCTGAGTAATTGTATCATCGAGTGTGAGAATGGCATGGCTGAGGGCTGGATCATTGATATCAGCAAAGGGCGTATCCATGCGCCAATGTGGCAGTGCAGTCATGTGTGGTGGCCTTTCATTGCGGTCGGTCGTGAATTCAGGTACTATACGCCTATCATAGCAAAATGTGCCGTGGTGTGTAGGCACACCGGAGTGTTTTATGCCCGATACCCCCCACAAACTGATGCCCCCCGTGCCACTCCGTGATGGGCGGATTGTTACGATTCGACCGTTGTTGTCTGACGACAAAACACATCTTTTGCACTTTGGCGAAGCCTTGCCACAAGACGATTGGCTCTATCTGGAGCACGATTTGCGTAGCCCCGAAATTGTAGCACGGTTGTGTAATGCTGCTACTGCTGAGCATTGGCGCCAAATTGTAGCAGTGGATGCCGATGATGTGATAGCTGCTTATGCGTCAGTGCGCATGCTAGCTGGGCGTACGAGTCATGTTGCCATGGTCAAACTCGTCATTGCTGATGCCTATCGACGTGTCGGTTTGGGTACCGTTATGGGTGAAGTGATTTTTGACGAAGCGAAACGGCTCTCTGCGCACAAAGTTGTGGTTGAAATGCTCGAAGCTCAAAAAAGTGGCCAAGCCATCTTTGCGCGGCTCGGATTTCGTATTGAAGGGACGCTCAAAGCACACGTGCGTGACCGCTTCGGCCAGCGCCATACCTTGGTCGTGATGTCGGCACTCACTTGAGCACACGGTCGCCACACCATCACGCCACCATACCATGATGCTGCGCAGAGAATCGTTTGTTACGGGATCACCGCCACGTATCGGTCAACCGCATCACAGTTTCATAATTGGCCTTGATGTGTGCCAGCCCGGCGTCGTCGACGTGTGCCATGTTGCGATAGACTTGTTTGTCGAGCATGGCAGTTTTGGTGCCTCCCTGCCAGATACGCCATGAGTCATTGTCGATGACATCGGCGACCACGAGTGTGCCAGCTGCTGTCCAACCAAATTCGATTTTGAGATCGACGAGTGTGATTGCATGTGTGGCCCATGCTGTTTCTAATATGCTGAATACGTTTTGTGCCATTGATTCCATTTGTAGCAGTGTGTGTTCGTCAGCAATTTTTGCAGAAATCAGTGCAGTCATACTCATCAGCGGATCGTGGTTGGCATCATCTTTGTAAAAAAACTCGGTAATAAGTGGGTCAAAGCGCTGTCCTTCGCTGATATGGGGATGGCGTTTGAGGTATGAGCCAGTCGCAAAACGGCGCGTGACGACTTCAAGGGGGATCATGTCACAGCGTGTCACTATCATGGTATCATCGTGCGTTCCGAATGCGACGAAGTGTGTGGGGATGTGGTGGCGACGGAGCAGGGCAAAGTTGTTGGCAGTGGTGCGCCCACTAATCTGCCCTTTGCCTGCGATGAGGTGGCGGCGTGCGCCATCACCAGCAGTAATATCATCTTTGCTGACAATCATGGCGAGGTCAGCTGCCACAGGGTGTGCATAAATGCGTTTTGTTTTGCCTTCAGCGAGGAGTGTGCCGTGTGTCATGATGGGTGTCCCTCTTTGGCGATTTGGGCAATTAATTGTTCCCATTCACGGAATATGAGCAAGTGTCCATGATCAGCAAAGACGCGGAGCTGGAGCTGTGGCAGGTGCACGGCTAACTGATGACCTGCATCTGGTGGGGTAATCCGATCAGTATCGCCATACCAGCACGTAACAGGATGTGTGATGCGCGACATATCAATGTCCCAGTGTTGGGTGATGATGCGCAAATCTTCGAGGTAACTGTGGTACCCTTGTGCAAAACTCATGGCCAACATAGCACGAAAGACGTGCCCTTCGGGTGCGCGTGCAAAGGCGTTTTCGCTGGGAGTGAAGACATTGCGCATCAGCCAAATACCGAAGCGTCCGGCGTGTTCGCCTTTGCCGATGACCACATTCGCAGCGCTTGCTACCAGATGATTGACCCATGCAGGCATGGCATTGCCAAATGAATGATTGATGCGGTGATACCAACGCATGCGTGCAATATCAGCGGGCGTATTGGGAGCCATACCAGATACGATAAACAGACGGGTGATGCGTGCTGGAGCACTGGCCGCATACGAGAGCGCATAAGGGGTGCCTGCGGAGAAGGGCAGGAGCATGCATTGTGCAATACCCAGATGATCAAGTACTACGTTTAGGTCTTCGTGCCAGCTTTGCACACTGCGACCGGGCTGTGGATCCGACATACCGAAGCCGGGGCGATCGATGATGAGCATGCGTATATTGTAGGTGTGTAAGACGTGGTGATCGGGAATCTGCACATGCGCACCAGGGAGTCCATGACACATCACCACTGGCATACCGTGTGCAGGCCCGCTATCACTAAACGCAATCGTGCGCCCACTGGCTGCCTGGACGGTGCGCATCATCGTAATACGACTCCTGCACCTGCAATGACTTCACCGACTATGTTTGCCTCAGGGAGCGCAATACACGCTGAAGCAACTGCATGTGCTGGAACAATCACGAGCATCCCCAACCCCATGTTGAAGGCATGGTAGGCTTCACCGTCACTGAGCGACCCAGCTTCGAGTAACAAGTCAAAAATGGGAGGTACGGGCCACGTGCCACGATGAATGATCGCACCACAGCCATCGGGGAGCACTCGTGGCAAGTTGTCGATGACCCCGCCTCCCGTGATGTGTGCCAAGGCATGAATGGGGACACCCGCACTACTCAAGGTGGCATAATCGGGGAGGTAGCAGCGGTGTGGTGCAAGCAGTGCTTCACCAATGCTCATGCCTTTGAGTTCTGCAGGACGAGCATCGTAGCCACCGAGCACAGGGACCAGTTTGCGCGCCAACGAAAATCCGTTGGTGTGTAATCCGTTGGACGGTATTGCCAAAATCGCATCTCCGGCGACTACCTGACGGGGCAGCATGGCATCGCGCGACACCACACCCACAATGGTACCTGCCACATCGAAGGTGTTTTCACGGTACACACCTGGCATTTCGGCTGTTTCACCACCTAAAATCGCACACCCTACGGCACGACAGGCAGTGGCAAGACTTTGTACGATTGTTGCAACTTGCTCAGCGTGTAGTTTGTCGACGGCGATATAGTCAAGGAAAAAGAGCGGACGGGCACCTTGGACGAGGATATCGTTGATGCAGTGGTTAACAAGGTCGGCCCCAATATGGCGATAGTCGTTACAAGCGGATGCGACCAGGGTTTTGGTGCCTACACCGTCGGTCGAGGCAACGAGGATGGTGTTTTCAAAATCACTGACTGCCTTGCTCAGGTCAAAACAGCCACCAAACGCACCGAGGCCAGCAGCCACTGCCGGCGTATAGGTTGACTGCACAGCGGCGGTCATCAATGACACAGCGCGGTTGCCTTCGGCAATATTGACCCCTGCAGCGGCGTAATCACTCATAGCACTCGACTCCTCGCACCCACGCCAATGACACACCCTATTGTGTGTATCATAACACCAAATCACGGCATCATTCAGTGCTGACACGATTGTGTAATCTGCACTAGAAGTGGATACGGCGCCGCCACAATGAAATACTCTGGAGTAGCCCAATTGCCGCAAACGATGTGACGGTAAAGCTCCCCCCATACGATATAAACGGCAGTGGAATACCGGTGATTGGCATGATGCTCATGTTCATCCCCGCATTGACCAACACGTGGCACAAAAACATGGCGGCAATACCTGTTGCCATCAGGCGCCCAAGCAGATCGCGCGCATTGGCGGCAATGTCTAGCGCCTGCCAAATCAATATCCCGAGGAGCAACAGCATCACTGTCGTCCCCACAAACCCTAGCTCTTCACCGGTAATCGCAAAAATAAAGTCGGAGTACTGGACGGGCAAAAATTTGCCTTGACTCATCACCCCTTGGGTCCAGCCTTGACCACTCAAGCCCCCAGCACCAATGGCGTTGAGTGATTGGATGATGTTCCAGGCACCGGACTTGAGTTCAGGGTCGTATTTGAGTGGATCAAGAAAGATGAGCAAACGCGTGCGCTGATAGGGGACAAGTATGTACGTCCAACCAAAGTATGCAATGGGCGAGGCGATGGCGATGAGTGTACCGAATTGCACGATTGTCATGCCAGCCACCCACGTCATAAAGAGCCACACCATTACAAATACCAGTGACGTACCAAAATCGGGCTGAATAAAGACAAGCAATAGGGGAATACTCAACAGCAACACACTCCCGATGAGTGGGCGCCACTGACCGCCAAAACGTTCTTGGCTCGCCCAGAATCCAGCCAATACCATGATGATGACCAGCTTGATGGGCTCTGATGGTTGAACGGTGCGTATGCCGAGGTCGAGCCAGCTTTGTGCACCACCACGAATGTTGCCATAGACGAGCACGACGGCGAGCAGCAAGATACTCATCACGTAGAGGGGAAACGTCCAACTTTGAAACGTGTGGTAATCGAGAAAGGTGATACCCACCATGACCACCACACCCACCAAGAGGTTGATGAGGTGGCGATTGAAATACCCGACAGTCATTGCGTCATTGAGGGTAGCACTATAGACCATCACCAGACTAAAGGCGCTGAGCCCTAGTAGTGCACCAAGCAAAATGAAATTGTAGTCTCGCCATGAATTACTCATTGTGCACACTCCCGTGCAAACACCTCAGCTCTATTATACTCTAGCAGCGCGCATAAAACCCGTTGCCTAGTTCACGCACCTCGCCACGGAGTTCGCGCATGAGCAAATCACCGAGGAGCTCGGCACTACTCAGGTCGAGGTGCCGACAGAGCTCATCAATGTGCCGTGGAGTACTAAGCAGCTGAAGCAACGCATCATGTGATGTTGCGGGTGTTGTGACCGTGGTGAAGCCGAGCGTGTCGCAGATATCACGGGCGTGGCGCACCGGTGTTGCCCCTTGGCGCAACAATTCGAGACATCCCGCACTTTGTGGTGCAAAGACAGAACCAGGCACTGCCATCACGTCGCGCCCCTGTTCAAGGGCTGCTTTGACGGTAATCAGTGCGCCACTCTGTGCACCAGCTTCGCAGACGACCACCCCATGTGCGAGCCCACTAATGAGCCGATTCCGTGCCGGGAAGAGAAGTGGAGTGGCTTTGGTACCAGGAAAGAATTCACTGACGAGGGCATTCCCGGGTGTGGCCAACATGCGTTCGGCGAGTGCCCGATTGCGTTCTGGGTAAATCAAATCCACACCAGAGGGCAATACGGCAATAGTGTGCCCGTGGGCGTGGAGTGCACTTTCATGAGCAACCGCATCAATGCCGATGGCGAGTCCGCTCACAATAGTGCAAGCCTGACTGGCGAGATCAGTGGCTATCCGTCTTGTGATATCGATGCCGTAACTACTGGGGCGTCTGGTGCCTACGAGGGCGACACTCGGGCTCGTGAATGCCGCCAAACTCCCACGCACAAAGAGGATAATCGGCGGATTGGGGATATGCGATAACAAGACGGGATAGCGGGGATCATCGTAGGCGAGTACCTGCATCCCACGTTCGTGGATGTCTTGCCATAGGGCTTGGTGGTCGTGGCTGGCTGCCTGTGTAATTGCTGTCGCAATGTGCGCAGCCAGCCCTGTCTGCACCAGCGCAGCATACCCCGCATTGAGTACTGCGTACGCACTGCCAAAGTGCGCTATCAACTTGTGAATCCGCAGCGACCCGAGCCCATCCACACGTACCAATGCAAGTAATGCTGCCTGTTCGTCCATGATACCCTCCTTGACGTTGTGAGGATATCGTGGCAGGCATGCATTACGGTGGCATTAGTCGGCGGTAGCGGATTAGGGCGTGGGAATTCGCTGCCAGCTTGCAATATTCCATGTGAGTGGGGCGAGTGCATCGGGCATGACTCCACGCACGTTGGGGTTGGTGATGACGACACCGAGGCGTTGAAAGAGGGGCAACGACGGTAGTTCTTGTGTGAAGAGCACCTGTTGTGCCGCATATTGTGCTTGCTGTTCAGCCGGATCAAGCGACGTTGCTGCACGTTTTACCGCATAATCAGCATCTCTGGTACACCAGCCCGCAAAATTATTGCCCACCCAGCCGTTGACATCACTGGGGACTGCTCCACAACTCCACAGTTGCAACCCGGCTGGGTCGGGGGTGGCAATCCACGCAAACAAGGCGAGTTCAAATTGGCGTAAAAAGAGTGGTCCATTGGGGGCAAAGATTTCTTCGGGGGGGAGTGTGGTCACTTTGACATCTACCCCGATCGCTTTCATGTCACTCTGGAACCGGTCAGCAATTTCTTGGCGTAGCGGGCTACCCGTGGTGGTCAAGAGTTCGAAGGTCAGGGTGATGCCTTGTTTCGAGACACGCACCCCACTATCGGTTACAGGGAATCCTGCCTCATCAAGGAGGGCATTGGCTTGGTCACGATCAAACGGGTAGACAGTGAGTTGATCAGCGGGCACTGCACCGCGTTGTTCGGGCAATAACCAGCTATCGAGCACAGGTGAACGACCGTTAAACAGCGTATCAGCAAGTGATTGTCGGTTAAACCCATATGCCAATGCGCGGCGAATACGGATATCTTGGAGCAGGAGTACATCCAGATTGTAGTCGATGTGCTCCCACACCGGACTTTTGAAATAGGTCACGGGGAGCCCAGCTCTTGCGTCTTGGTCGATAAACGCGTATTGATCAATGGTCACTTTGTCTGTGGATGCTACATCGAGGTTACCGTTCTGCAAATTGGCGCGCATCATGTCAACCCCTGACATGGCCGTGAGGACCACTTGCGAGGCTGCAGGAATAGTGCCAAAGTAGTGCGGATTGCGTACCAATCGGATTTCGTTGGTACTGCGTGATTCGACCATATAGGGTCCATAACCGAGTGGTTTTTCTGCAAATTCACTGGTGCGAATGTCGGTCGGTTTGACATCGGCAAGCAGGTGACGTGGCAACGGTGTCCAAAAACTCAAGAAAAAACCAGAGCCGATCAGGTCGGGTTGCAGCGTTGCCATGGTCGTATAATCATCAATTTTTTGGTAATTGGCGGTGCGGTCTAGGAGCAGGCGTGCTTCTTCGCCGAGTGGGGCGTTTTGTCGCGCCAAATTATACGCAAACACTGAATCATCAGCGGTAACCGGTACTCCATCTGACCAGGTTAATTTTTCATTCCAGTGGTAGGTAATCGTCAACTGTTGTACCTGTGTAATCACCGTGGTCACGGTACTCGTGATGTTGCCGGCTGCATCGAGATAGACCGATACGTCGTTGATTTTGACATCGCCGTTATCAATGGTGGGAATACGCGTCAGTACACCAGTGGTCGTGTATCCATAGCTGTAGGGGAGGATTGGTGATGGATAGAGAAGCTCACTTATGATGCCGTTGGTCCGTTTGAGGGCACTGTCATTGGCATAGGGAAAGAGGTCATTGGGCAGATCGGCCACACCAATGGCCCAGATGTCGTTGCGCTCTGCTAATGCTTCGGCGACAGCTTGATTGGTGGGGACTGCCTGTGTGACATCGGCTGCGAGTTCGGTGCTCGCGCTGACTGGCGTGCGGCTGCGTACGCCACCTTCGATTTGGCAGGACGTGAGTATGCTGATAAAAACCAGTGCACTCAGGCAATGGCGCAAATACAATTGCATGGATTACTCTCCCGTGGCAGAAGCACCGTCGCGATGCTGGGTCCACATGTCGTGTGTGAGGCGCATCTCAAAAAACTCGATCCAGATGGCACCTTGATCCTCGCGCACATGTGGCTTGAGATGACGGTAACTCGGCGTGTCTAATAAAGACATACTTATGCTATTGTAGGCATTCCGCCAGTCACTTTCAACATAAGCGAAGCCCAAACTGCGATATGAACGCACTGCACGCTCATTGGGAGCTGCCACATCCAGCATCATGACCACGAATCCGAGCTCATCGAAGTAATAGTCGAGAAAGCCGCGCATGGCTTCAGTGCCGAGCCCCTTGCCCACATACTCAGCCGAAAAGGTGATACCCAGCCGTGCCGTTTTGTCGTCTTTGTTGATATCACGGAGCGAAATCCGTCCCATCAAGTTGCCTGCGCGGTCATCGACTGCCCAATGACGTCGCGACCCAATGAAGTCGTTGAGCCATGCTCCTGAAAAAGGTGACTGCGGCCGCTGTAGGTTCCAAATGCCTTCAAACGGATCATGGTATTCGGGCCAAAACCGACTGCGCTCGTCGTCGTAGCGATTCCACGAACGGATGATGGTACGTGGTGTGTGGATGCTCATGAGGTGTGCTTCCCGTGCTAGAGTTGCGCCACCAACGCAGGTACCACGGCACCTGGGGTGGTGGCAACGACGTGTGTCGCCATGATGCTGAAAATCGAGTCATCGGGGGCAATCGTGATGATGCATGCACCAGCGCGTTGGGCAATAAACGGAAATTGTGCAACAGGGTCGTTGGCGCTAATGTCACCGAGAAAGAGAATAGTATCACAGCGTTCAACGGCACTTTTGGCTTTGGCCACATCGGTGCGTGCAAATCCCTCACCGAGCAGCACCACATCGGGACGCAGCAGACTCCCACAGCGCTGACAACGTGGCGGGATGTCGCCTTCTTCGTCCCAATCGCCGACATGCCCGTTTTCGACACAACGGGTACGGCGCACACAACCGTTGAGCTCAACGATGTCTCGTGAACCAGCGGACCAGTGGAGCCCGTCAATGGCCAGACTCACCAGCAAGAATTCAGGGACTCGTTGTTCGAGATCCACGACGGCATGATGTGCGACACTCGGTTCGGCTTGTTCAATTAATGAACGGCGAAAGTTGTACCATTGCCAGACAAGTTTGGGGTTGCGCGCATAGGCTTGTGGGGTCGCAAGATCGCGTACGTCGTAGTGCGCCCATGGCCCAACCAACGCCTGTTTGAATGAGGCAATACCACTTTCAGCTGACATCCCAGCACCGGTTACGACCACCATGCGCTGCGACGCGCGCACCTGTTTGAGCATTGCTTCTGTGTGCATCAGCAGACCTCGTGGCTATGGTGAGAGCGGTGACATCAGGCGTTGTTGGGGTGCCCAGCCCTCGATGGTCGTGTTGTCGGCTGTGTTTGTATATGACACACGCAACCAGGCGGTGCCATCAGCAGTGTGTGGGCCGTCAACCCATACTACACGACTCCCTGCGCCAATATCACCAACCACAGGGCTCTCTTGGTCGGGGTCACTATGGAGCGAGAGTTTGCTGTCACCGTTGACAACCAGAATCTGCGCCTCATTCTCGGCACTGCCGTAGATGAGTGCATCGAGCCACCCCGGCATGATGATTTTTTGTGGTATGAGATTGGCAACTGGTGTCGTCAGGGTCTGTGTCAACGTGCCGGTTTGCGCCGCATTAATCAAATCGGGCCCATAACGTACCCCAGCCGCAAGCGCGACGATCAGCACCATGCCGGAAAGTGCCACACGTCCCCAGTTCCGTGGTGGGCGTTCTGCTTGCTCGGTATAGATGGCCGCCGCAGTGGTGTCGTTGTTGCCCTCTGGAAAGGGAGCCGTGTTGACGGGCATGTTGGCGGCAATCAACAATTCACGCCGTACCCGTGCCACAATATCGATGAGCTCATTACAGTCACGTAAACGGTAGTCGGGATTGCGCGATGTACACCGCAATATGAGTTCTTCGATTTGTGGTGGACAGGCTTCAGCCATGACGGTCGAGACTGGCGGGATATCGGTAGTTTCGTGTGCCTGCGTAATCATGTCAGGGTCATCGCTCGTAAATGGCCGCATGCCACTCATCATCTCAAAGAGCAGAACGCCAATGGCATATATGACGCTCGCTTCGGTTTCAGCGTGCCCTTCTTTGCGTTCTGGCGCCCGATAGCTCGCAATATCGATGAGTGCTTCGGTGGGGCTTATTTGCCAGTTTTCGATCCACTTAACATGCCCCTCGCTCACCACAATGAAATCGTTGCTGCTGATAGGAGGATGTGGGATGCGCGATTGTTGACACGCATGCACCACACCAACGATTTGCTTGAGATACTGCAGTGCCATCAACCCACTCAGGGGGAGCATCTGCCGCAACGTATTACCCGTGATAAATTCGGTGATAAAAAATGGGCGATCTTCGATGACGCCACTATCATAGACCTCGGGCAACGCACTATGCACGTTGCGTGCACGCAACTCGGAATCTGCGATGAAACGCTCACGCAGACTCCGTTGCTCAACTAGATGATTGCGCATCAGATTGAGGAGCACGGGCCGATGTAATTTGTCGTCATATACCCGATACACGGTGGCGATGCGTGTGGCACCGAGCCGCCCGTCGACACGGTACCGCCCATGAATACGCGGCTGTGTGGTCATGCCAACCCCACCTCTGGTCTCAACTACAACGATACGAATCCAATATTATCCTTGTGTAGTATAACACTATTATTGTATGTAGTATAGATGGGCACAAAGAATACTATGAGGTGTAAACGGTGCGTACACCATACCAACAATAGATGAGTGCTATACTACCTGTAGTGGTGGTCTACTACCGCTCCCTGCCCTCCCCCACAATACACAAGCGAGGTCTGCCATGTTTGGCACTATTGCATCCGTGCGTGAGCACCTAGCCCGCCAGCACTACATTGCCACCGACCATATCGCCACAACGCTCTATCTCGCTAGCAAACTCCAAAAACCGATCCTCGCCGAAGGTCCTGCTGGCACCGGCAAAACTGAACTGGCCAAAGCCACCGCAGCAGCACTCGACTACGAGCTTATCCGGCTGCAATGCTACGAAGGCATTGACGAAGCCCGCGCACTCTACGAGTGGGAATATGCCAAACAGCTGCTCTACACCCAGCTACTCCGCGAACGCGTGGGTGGCATGGTGCAGACTGCCACCACACTCGCAGGCGCAGCCGATGTGATTGCCCAAGAAGAAAACGTTTTCTTTTCGGAGCGCTTTTTGTTGGCACGTCCACTCCTCAAAGCGATTACTAGCCCCAAGCCGGTGGTACTGCTCATCGACGAAATCGACCGTGCTGATGCCGAATTCGAAGCATTTTTGTTGGAAATTTTAAGTGACTTCCAGGTGAGCATCCCCGAGTTGGGTACCATCAAAGCAGTACATCGGCCGCTGGTGTTTTTGACCAGCAACGACACGCGTGAGCTCTCCGAAGCACTCAAACGTCGCTGCCTTTTCCTCTACGTGGGGTACCCCGATGCCGAGGCTGAGCTGGCTGTGGTCAATCTGCGTGTCCCTGGTGTGCCCCCCAAGCTGGCACAACAGGTGGTTGAGCTGGTGCAACAGTTGCGGACAGCCGATTTGCGCAAAATCCCCAGCATGTCCGAGACCATCGACTGGGCACGCGCCTTGGTAGAGCTGAATGTGCGCCACCTCGACCGGAGTACCATCGATACCACGCTCAACGTCTTGCTCAAGTACGAGAGCGACGTACAAAAGGCCAAACGCATGCTCCAATCGGGCAGTGATGGTGACGATGATCAGCCGCGCATGCGCCGTGACCGTGATCGCGATCGCGACCGGCGCCGCTCGTAGCGCACAAAGGAGCCTGCCATGGACGAACGTTTAGTGGCGTTTGTGCGCGCGCTGCGTGGGCGCGATGTGCGGATTTCGCTTGCCGAAAGCATCGATGCACTGCGCGCCCTCGAGCTGGGTGGCGTTGCTGACAAACAGGTGGTCCAAGCCGCCTTGCGTGCCACATTAGTCAAAGATGCCCACGATATGGCGGTGTTTGATGAATTGTTTGCACAGTACTTTGGCGTGGATGCGCCGCCACCCATGCAACAGCCGGGTGGTGGGCTTGACGACGATGCAGCGCAACAGTTTGAGCAGATGCTCCAAGAGCTGCTCGACATGCTCGACGAGCTGAGCGAAGACGACATCAAGCGCCTCATCGAGGCCATGATGGGTCAAGGCATGACGCGTCGTGACCTGCGCGAGATGCTCGAGCGCCATGATGCCATGCCCGACATGAGCCAAGGCATGCCGCTGTCATGGGCCATGCGTGAAGCCAGCGAAGGCATTGGCATGCGTCAGGCCAGCGAGTTATTGCAACAGCTGATGGAAAAATTGCGCCAGATGGGCTATGACCCGGCGCAAATCAAGGCCATGGAGCGCGAAGTGCGTGACAACCGTGCTACTCTCGCCCAGCAGATGGCTGAAATTTTGCAACAAGAGCAGGGCAGTGGTCGTGACGATCGTGAGCGCGAGCGTGAACGTGACGACCTGCTGGACCGCCCGTTTGACCAGTTTAGCTTCGACGACGTGCCCAACTTCCGCCGTGAGGTAGCCAAACTGGCCGCCCGCCTGCGCTCACAGGCGGCGTTGCGCATGAAGCGCGCCCAACATGGCACGCCCGACATCCGGCGCACGGTACGTGCCAATCTGCGCTACCACGGCGTGCCGATGGAATTGCGCTACCGCCGCCGCGACCTACGCCCCAAGCTGACCGTGATTTGCGACGTGTCGGGTTCGATGCGGGCGGCGGCGGCGTTTATGCTGCTGTTGGTGTATGCCTTGCAGGACCAAATCAAGCGCACGCGTCCGTTTGTCTACTACCGCACCATCGCGGACATTACACGCGATTTCCAAGAATTGCGCCCCGAAGCGGCCATTCGTGTGATTCCCGACCGCATCCAAGGTGGACCATACCAGACCAGCTTGGGGAGTTGTTTGACCACGTTTCTCAACTCACATGCGGGGGCAGTGGATCGTAACACCACGGTGATTTTTATGGGGGATGGTGATGATCACCGTGGTGTGCCACGCATCGAAGACTTCCAAGCGCTGCGTCGACGTGCCCACAAAGTGCTGTGGTTTAACCCCGAGCCCGAATGGCGCTGGTACCGCGAGGATAATTACATGCACATCATCAAGCCGCACTGCGACGGTGTGCATGTGGTGAGTACGTTGCGTGAGTTGAGTGTGGCCGTCGACCGCTTGTGGCGCTGAGTATCAAGAGAGGAAGAATGTATGCGGTACGTGATATTCGTCATCGATGATAGCACCGAGTTTGCCAATACCGATGAAATGGCCGCCATTGATGCCTTTAATGACCAAATGCGTGCCGATGGACATTTTGTGTATGCCACGGGTATGAATGCTCCCTCCAGCGCCAAGCTGATCGACAACCGCGCCGGGCGTGGCAGTATCATCGATCAATCGCTCTACCAAACCACTGAGCACTATAGCGGATTCTGGATTATCGATGTGCCCACCAAAGAGCGGGCCATGGCGTTGGCACTAGCCGGGTCACAGGCGTGTAACCGCAAGGTTGAATTGCGCCGTTTGAACGAGTAGATAATTGAGAATGGAGAATTGAGAATGGATAATTGAGAATGGATAATTGAGAATGGATAATTGAGAATGGATAATTAGGTGTGCTACGTGATGGAATACATGCAACGATTCGTCATGCCCACAGCGTGTGTTGCGAAACCGACGAGATTGTACCAGCGCGGTGTGCCGATGCAGAGACTCTCCCCCCAGCATCATGCCACGGCGTTCCACACCGTGGCATGATGCTGGGGGCATGATTCCCCCACTCGTATCATTTGACGGTGGTGAACTTCCAGTGTCCCCCAGTTGCCAAAATCGTACCAGCATCATTTTTGGCACGGACCTGCCAGTAATAACTCGTATTTTTGGTCAAACCACTCAGTGTAACCTGCGTAAGCGTCGTCGTTGTCCATGTCGTACATGCCTCAATGCTTGTGGCATAGCAGTACTCGTAATCAGGTGCATATGAGCTCGGCACCCACTTGAGGGTCACATTCACCGGTTGGTTGATGGCATTATTGGCAGGGAGTGATTTGGCAAATGCCAGTGGTAAGCCTTTGTCTACCACGGTATCGAGTTGGAGTTGATGATTACCAGCGTACAGCTTTAGCGATGTGTTGGTGATATCGTAGTAACTGATGATTGGGGTGATGGATAGTGGATGCGTAGAGGGCATCAGCGCAAGCGACGTAAACGAGCCCACATATCCGGCGCTGTCGAGTGTTTCAAGTCGGGGAGCAGTGCAGTCTGTGTTATTACAAATCGCCAATTTGAGGTCTTGGTTGGTGAAGTCAAAATAGCTAATCACCGGCACATTATTGGGAGTAAGTTTGATGGAGCTCGCTTTACCCACACTCCCACTCGTGTCAATATCGCGCACAGTTGGTGTTGTACAGGTCAGCGTATCACACACTGCGAGTTTGAGATCGTTCGTATTGTTGTCATGGAAGCTGATTATCGGGATATCGTTAGTCGTTAGGACCACATCGTTGTCTTGACCATTGTTAAAATCTACATTGGCAATGCTACTCAGCGCAAGGCTAGTGCAGGTAGGATTGTTGCACACACCGAGGGTGATAGTGCTCTGAATAGGATCATTGCCAAATAAATTAAAGCTGATAATCGGAATGTTCGTCGAGGTAAGTGCGAGTGACGTCGCACCAGCGACAAGCCCAACTGTTCCTGCCACGGTGCGAATCACAGGGGCGGTGCATGCTGGATTGTTGCAAATAGCGAGTTTGAGTGTGTCTGTCGTGTCATTCACATAGCTAATTACTGGGATATTGGTTTTGGTTAATGCCAGAGACGTATTCCAGCCATTTGCGCCGGTGCTGTTATCGACTTGGCGTAACACGTGGGTCGTACAGGTCGGGTTACTGCAAATTGCCAGCCATAAGTCATTTGTAAATGCGTTGAAAAAACTGATGACTGGATTGTTGGTTGATGTTAATGCCAACGACGTGTATTCGCCCACGATAAATGTGCTCTGCAAAATACGGATAGTAGGGTTCGTACACGCCAAACTATCACAAATCGCAAGGCGAAGATCTTCTTTGGTCTTGTCGTAGTAGCTGATTACAGGTAGATTTGTGGTGGTCAGCGCCAGTGATGGATACCACCCCACGTCGAGACCACCACTCACTGGTTGAACTACAGGGAGGGGCGTACTCGTTGGCGCAGTGGATTGTATGGGACTCATGACGACCACCGCCGTACTCACAAAACTCCCGTTGCTAACACCATCGCCACCAAGTGGCATACCGGCCGAGTTGCGAATACTATCGTCGTCGAGCACTGCGAGCATCAGTCCGCGTGAGTCATGCGTATTCGTAATTTCGACAATATAGCTGGTCGTGGTGTGTGGTGTGACTTGTGTGATGATGGCTGTGCCGACATCCCCACTCAGGCTGAAGTCGCTTGTATCGACGCCGGTGACATTCTCACTAAATGTCACCAAGAAGTGCAACATACCAGGTTGACTTGCAGCGGATGTATCGAGTGTGACCGACCATACCGAGGGAATTGGTGCAGCTTGTGCGCTGCTGATAACGACCATACTGGTGTAGAGCAACAGGACGCCAGTAACGATGAATAACATGGTTCGGGTAAATAGACGTGTGATCATAGGAGGGTCCTTTCGTACAGCGTGTCACGGGTAAGGATATCCAATGTAACGACAATACACCGATGATGGGGAAGGATGTCTATATAGTACAACAATCGATTGTTTTTTGTACGTTATTCGTATTAAAACGAGCTTCGTACGTAGTTCTGGGGTTGCAACGGTTTGTGGCCGACGAAGTCGCCAGACACCACAGCAGAAGCTGAGGCGTCTGGCACGAAACATCCAGCTATCGTCTACGGTGGCGTGAGTACGTTGATTTGTCCAGCCATGGATGGGTGGACACCGCAGATATACCACAGGGTATCGGGTGCATTGAGTGGCAGGGTAAAGTCTACATAACTGCCCGTGGTCACGGGGAATCCGCTGACGTCACTATAGAGATTGGCAGGGGCATTACTCCATTCCCTAGAGAGATAGAGCGTGTGTGCACTACTGAATTGTGCGCTAAACCGATACGTGGTATTGCGATACAGGGTGAGCGTCGGTACTGACCCGAGATCAGTACTCCCATTGGAAATCTGCCAACCAAACAGTCCCTCTGGTGTAAATGTGAAAATATTGCTGGCGGGGACAGTGGTCACACTAGGTGTGAGCGTACGCGATGCTGTCTGTGTGATGGATGGGGTAAGCGTAATCGTGCTGGTGCGTGTGTTGGTGGCACTACGGGTCGGTGTGGCGGTACGTGTGTTGGTAGCACTACGGGTCGGTGTGGCGGTACGCGTATTGGTGCGTGTGCTCGTATTGGTGCGCGTGTTGGTGTTGGTGCGGGTCCGTGATGCGGTGAATGTGGCAGTGGCGGTGCGGGTTGGTGAATGCTGCACGTTGTAGCCTGATGCCGGGATTTGATATGATCCCCAGCTGACGAGTGAGCCGTCGTCTTTGCGGGCAACGACGTGCAAATCACCTGCAGAAATGGCGACGACGTTGCCCAATCCGACAGGAATATCATTGTTGCCGTACCAGTTTCCCCATGACACAACTGTGCCATCGTTTTTGAGTGCAACGCTATATCCGCAGTGTGCCTCGAGTGCAATCACGCCACTGAGTCCAACCGGTGGTGCGGCCTGACCGTACGCATTGCTGCCATAGCTGGCGATAGTGCCATCTTTTTTGAGGAGGAGCGAGTGATCGCATCCCGCCGAGATTGCAGCAATGTTGGTGATGCCCACGGGTGGCAGTAAGCGTGGCCAACTCGAGTCACTGCCGTCTTCATCACCACTCCCCCAGCCAACCACGGTGCCATCGCTTTGGAGTGCCAGCGAATGAAACATCCCAGCCGAAATAGCAACGACATTGGTGAGCCCGCTTGGAATCGTTGCCTGACCGTAATTGACTGCATCATCGGGTGGGAGCCATGTCCAACCAACCACAGTGCCATCAGTTTTGAGTGCCAGCATGTGTGCCCCACCCATCGACACCGCTTTGACGTTGCTCAGCCCTGCAGGCAACGATAACGCAGTGGTGGTTTGCAATTGTTGATTGATGCTCCAGGCTGCCACCGTGCCATTTGTGCGTAGTACGACGAATTTATTTGACATGGCCGATACGGCTTTGATGTTGGTCAGACCAGCGGGGAGGAAACTGAGCTGCTTCCAATCGGAATTGCCATCACCCCAGCCGATCAGGCTCCCATCATGCTGTGTGCTGAGTGTGAAGCCAGTACCTGTGGCTAACTGATCGATTTTATTCAGTGATATTGGAGTCCGCGTGAATGTGCGTGAGGGAGTGCGTGTAATCGACGGGGTCATGGTCACAGTGGCAGTGCGCGTATTTGAGGGTGTGCTCGAATTGGTCGCAGTGCGTGTATTGGTACGCGTAGATGTTGCAGTACGGGTGCTAGTCGCAGTACGTGTGTTGGTGGCAGTGCGCGTACTAGTGCGTGTATTGGTGCTGGTCTGTGTGGCGAGGACGTTGATGTTTTCGCCGGTAGCACGCTCGCCGAACGTATTACTGCCCCAGCCGATGAGTGTACCATCCGATTTGAGCGCCACCGAATGTGATGTGCCGGCGGCCACGGCGACGACATCGGTGAGGCCATCAGGGACTACACTTTGACTTGATGCGTTATCGCCGAATGCGCCGACTGTGCCATCGGTGTAGCGCACCACGGTATGATCGCCACCCACGGCAATCGCACTGATGTTACTGAATGTGTTTGCCAAGGTGCATTGGTTGTCATCGTTGTTGCCCCAACACGCCACAGTGCCATCGCCTTTGAGTGCCACCGAATGTGTGCCACCTGCACCAACAGCGACCACATTTGAGAGTCCCACAGGCACATCACATTGGTCGAAATCCCAGCCGACGCCACATCCCCACGCCACCACAGTGCCATCGTTTTTGACAGCAAGTGAATGGAGTGGGCCTGCGGAAATAGCTTTGACATCAGTCAAATTGGCTGGCACGCTTGTCTGCCCTGCAATGTTTACTCCCCAGGCAACGACGGTGCCGTTGGCTTTGAGCGCTAACGCATGCCGATAGCTGAGCGCAATATCAACGACGCCACTCGTGAGTCCGGCAGGGATGGCTTTGATGGCGACAGCCTCGGCAGAGGTATTGCCCCACGCCATCACGCCCCCGGTACTTTTGAGTGCCAAAACCACAGTGTCATTGGTGGCCACAGACACAATCCCAGTGGCGGTGGATGGGCGTACGAGTGCTCCTGCGGCACCCCAACCAACTGTTGTATTGTCGAACCGCACCGCATAGGTGCTCTGGTTGCTAGCATGGAGTCGGCGTACCACGGGCAAACTAGGAGTGGCCGCATGTGTGATGGGAATAAGACTGAACAGGATGCCTACCATGACAGTCAGGGTGAACATTGTTTTGTGCATGAAAATAGACCTTTCATGGCAGAAATGACACTGATTTATAGACACACATATATGTGCAAAATAATACCATGGAATGAGTAGTTTATACAATAAGTAAGAAGAAGGAGAGGATGTACACGATGACCGTGTCGCTCAATCTGGATGGATGTAGCAGTGTCGGGGTGTCAAGCAATGACACCCCGGCGTGAGTGGATTACGACACAAACAGCTGCCGTGGGAAGGTGGTCAAGCGCTCGTAGCCAGTGGGAGTAATTGCAATTGTCTCCGACATACCGAAGCCTTGAGCGAGCACGTACGTATGCAGTGTCATGCCCACCGCAA